>Ga0326728_10000194_pt1 | contig 251895 bp, 304 predicted proteins | sample MB3enrmetagenome_FD_207602 | JGI IMG/M metagenome (GOLD analysis project Ga0326728, IMG submission 207602) | Lab enriched peat soil microbial communities from McLean, Ithaca, NY, United States - MB31MN | ecosystem: Environmental > Terrestrial > Soil > Wetlands > Peat | place: USA: New York...
GTCACCCATTTTTAACTACCCTGCACTTACCCAAGGTGAGAAATGCCTAATCAACGTATTAAAGAGCTTGAAACCAAGATTTTCCAAGCTCGAACTGATTATTACAACCATCAACCAACCGTTTCCGACAAGGTATATGATGCCTGGGTCGATGAATTACGCACTTTAGACCCATCCAATAAAGCCGTTACCGCTGTTGGCGCACCCGTAGTACCTTCTGAATGGCAAAAAGCCAAGCATCAAATCCCTATGGGCTCCTTGAACAAGGTTAATACGCCCGCTGAGTTTAGTAAGTGGAGGGAAGATACTTATCCCGATGGAAAGCTTTTGGTAACTGAGAAGCTCGATGGACTTTCTATCGAAGTGATTTATGAAAACGGAAGTTTGGTTCAGGCCATTACCCGTGGTGACGGTGAGACTGGTGAGGATATTACTTCTAACGTAGTCAAGATGGGCGGGGTTCTATCTCATCTGAAAGATAAGTTTACTGGTTCTTTGCGTGGTGAAATCATCATGTTCAAGAGCACCCATAAACAATATTTTGCTGATAAGGCTAATCCACGCAATGCTGCCTCTGGTACCAGCAAGCGTTTGGATGGTGTGGGAGTGGATAAGCTTAACATCCTCTTCTATCAAGCTTTAGGTGATGTGGATTTTGGGAATGAGCAACTTCAGTTTGTATGGCTAGTGAACCAAGGGTTGGATACTCCCAATTGGTGGGTAGTAAAGACTGATGATGATGTCAATAAGTTTTGGCGCAAATATCAAGATGAGAATCGTGATAAGCTTGATTATGATATTGACGGCTTGGTTATTCGTGTTGACAATATGGCGAAGCAGTTGGCTTTGGGTGAGAAAGACCTTCGACCTAAAGGTGCCATTGCCTTCAAGTTCGATAATGAGGCTCGTGAATCTGTTCTCCGTGACATTGTATGGCAAGTTGGTAACAGTGGGCGTTTAACTCCAGTGGCAACAGTGGACCCCGTTCAACTAGTAGGTGCTACTGTGACCCGTGCAAGCCTTTACAATCAATCTTACATCGAAGAACTGGGTCTAGACATTGGTGCAACTGTTCTAGTTGCCCGTGCCAATGACGTAATTCCTCGTATCGAAGAAGTGATTAAGGGTGTTGGTAGTGTCGCTAAGGCTCCCAAGCACTGTCCTGAGTGTGGTGGCTTCACCAAATTCGATGGTGAGAACCTAGTTTGTACCAATACAGAGCACTGTCGAGCACAGATCATCGGCCGTATCAAGAACTGGATCAAGGAACTCAACCTCTTAGAGTGGGGTGATACCTTGGTGGAGAAGCTTGTGGATGCCAAAAAGGTTAAGAATGTGGCCGATCTCTATCTTCTCAAGGTGGATGACATTGCCAATTTGGACCGACTTGGCGAAAAGACGGCCAAGAAGTGCTTAGATATCCTTTGGTCCAACAAGAAAGTTCCTTTGGAGGTGTTCTTGGGAGCCCTAAGCATCCCAATGATTGGTCAAAGCACCATCAAGGCCATTATGAATGCTGGCTGTGATGACCTGACCAAGTTCGGTCAATTGGGCGCACCACAGTTTGAGCAGGTTCCTGGTGTGGGTCCAACCAAGGCCAAGTTCCTCGCTGATGGTTTGAGACATAATCAGAACCTCATCCGGTCTCTGTTAACCAACGGAGTCGAAATCAAAGACAAGGTATTCGGTACTTTGACTGGTAAATCGGTGTGTTTTACAGGCTCTATGAAGAACAAACGTCCTGTTTTGGAGAAGATGGCCGCAGATGCTGGTGCGGATGTTAAGGGATCTGTTGGTAAGGGTCTTACGTACTTGGTTATTGCTGACCCATCCAGTACATCGTCTAAGGCGCAAGCTGCTCGCAAACTAGGAACTACACTAATATCGGAGGATGACTTCTTAGATTTAGTGAAATAACGGTGACAAACTTGTGGCTAATGAGCATATGGAAAGATATTAAGTATGAAGGATAAATATCTTTGGTTTACTGACACTCATTTAGACAAAGTGATGCCCTGGACCCTTACCCGCTTCCTTGCTCACCTTCGTCATGAGAAACCAAAAGGTATCTTTCTTACTGGCGACATCTCCAATGGTGCTTTAACTCCATTGCATCTTCGGGCATTAGCTACTTCCGTTACCTGTCCCATATACTTTATCTTGGGAAATCACGATTATCACTTCACTTCGATTGAAAAGCAGCACGATACGATTAGGAAATTGTGCCAAGACCACCCTAATCTTGTTTGGGTAACTGATAACGGGGTCATTCATCTCAGTGAAGAGGTGGCTTTGATTGGAACCGAAGGCTGGTACGATGCTGAAGAGGGTAAGCCAGAGTACCTCAAACTGACATTCGATTGGTTTTTGACTAAGGACTTTCGAGAATTGCCAGATATGAAGTCTAGAATTAAGTTTTGGCGCAAGCTAGCTGACGAAAGTGCTAATGATATTGCTGACAAATTAGAAAAAGCAATAGAACAAGATTACAAAACTATCTATCTCATGACTCATTTCCCACCATGGAAAGAAGCTACTCGTGATATAGGAACTTTTATGGAGAAGTTTTGGTTACCATATAATACTAATCTACGACTTGGAAGAGTTATAGAAAAGATTATGGAAGACCATAAGAAAAGATATGTAACTGTTTTAGCTGGCCATACTCACAACGATTGTTGGATTCACGTGGCTCGCAATGTCGATTGCAAAGTTAGCAAGGCAAAATATTACGGTGAAACCAGAAACGAAGAACATATCTTTATTTGAGGATTTATGACTGACGATTTATTTTATGATGAGTTTGACGACCTGACATCCGATGAAATCGATGAAATTCAAGGGGAAATCTTTGATATAGAGTCTGAAGGAGGCATCATTTTAAACTCCAACACTAAAGATCCTGTAAGGGTTTACTATTTCGTTGGCCAATACAACGATAACAATATGGATCCAGATTCGATTGTTATTAAGTCTGGTGATTATAGGGTTCAACTTGATGAAGATTGTGTTTGGGTTCGGACTCCAACTAGAGAGTTTGATTTGCCTCTTAATATGCAGTTAACAGATTTTCTAGAGATACAATCTCCAGTAGCTATCATCGTCAACAAAACTAACATTGGTGACATGGTTGATGCAGTATCTAATAAAACGTTGAAAATAAATTCAGATTCAGAAGCTTTTCAAAAGCGGGTTCAACGATTGGAAAGTTTGCTTGTCTTTAGTTGATGAAAATGAAGTGCCCACGTGCGTTTTATGAATCGCAGGCAAGATTATTTGATATAGGATATTGTATGAAGAAATTAATTTTAGCAATATTTATGTGTCTAGGTTTAATGGGTTGTGTTGACGAAGCCTATACGGTTGCGCCAGAATATGCAAATGTTCGGACGGGAACCTTTGAGTATTGCGATGACTACGGTTGTCGCTGGATTTCTGCCCCATACTATTATTCAGGTGGTGAGCTATTCTATATGGATGCTCATTTTGGCTGCTGGATTGGTCCTCGTGGTTATTGGCTAAGTGGAGTGTGGCATCCAGGTTTCTATCCAGGTTATCATGCTTGGTACCATAGTGGATGGTACCACCGTGGTGGATATCGCGGTGGTTGGCGTGGTGGCTATGGCGGATTCCGTGGAGGATTTCATGGAGGGTTCCATGGTGGCGGGCATGGGGGCCATCGTTGATTGACCTTTTGATCTGTGTATTGGCTATCTATGGCCTAGCTTTCCTCATCAAGGATAGTGATGGACCATGGGGAATTATGAATTGGATGCGTCGCACTTTGATGGGCATCAAGTTTGTTGACGTCTTTTTCTTTAAATTGTTTGAATGCTACTTTTGTGTAGGCTGTCATTGTGGTTGGATTGTTTATTTATTGAGCCACCACACTTGGCACTGGCAATTTTTTATATTGTGGACCCTTGCCGGTGGCGCAATCAGCCTTATAATGGACGCATTATTGGCTCGATTGCATCGTGAATAATACTACATTCTCGTATGAGAAGATGGTTAATTGTTCTAAGTTTATTATTATGCAATTGTGACGGCCAATTTTGGCTGACTCCTATTGGACATCGTGCATTTTATCGAAGCAAAAACGGACAGTTATCTTGTTACACAAATAATTGTTGCTGGCCATATAAAGAGAAATTGATGATTTGCACTGAAGCCCATCTTGATGATGTCGCCGTGTCAATAAAATTCGTTCCTGAAAAGTAATTTTTGTCGAGAAAAAGTTTAATTCATGTCATTTAAAAGTGAAGATGAGACAGTAGCATTACGGGAGCGTAGTGGTACTGTTCAGATCAATAGTAGACTGGTCAGTTTCCTTTATGAATTAATGAGGGATCACTTACCGGTAGGCATAGTCGAAGAATTAGTTCAAGCATCAAAAGAACCTGACGTTACTTATACTAACGGCTGGCTCGCTAAGTATGCACAAGATTTAGCTAATCGTTTAAAAGATCAATAAGAGGATAATATGGCGTTAAAGACCTTTGATGAGGGGAAGGAACCCTCGTTTCCATCTAACTATGAAGTAACTGTACGTACCACACTCAACTTCACAGACGTGATGAAGAACAACAACAAGTTTTACAATCTAGAAGTTCAGGTTGCCAAGAGTGGCGAAGCTCGTATCTATACACAATACGGTCGAGTTGGTGGAACTGTTGCTAAAGAATATCGCATTGCTGATGATCGTGCCCACGCTGAAAAGGAAGCTGGCAAGATTATCAACAGCAAAACTAAAAAAGGTTATGTGGAAGTCAAGCTTGTCAAGGCTGACGTGGGCTCTGATGTGGGTAAGTCTAAGGTAGATAATACTGCTGTGTCAGTAGACGCCCTTAAGAAGGCCGGTGTACAGGTCACAGAAGAGCCTGCATCGGTCAGCAAACTACATTCAGAAGTCCAAGACTTGGTTAGAACGTGGTTCGGTGTTACGCAGGAGTTCATTGAATTGAACCTCGACACCAAGAAGTGCCCACTAGGTCAACTTTCTTTGGATCAGCTAACTAAGGGTCGTGATATTCTTGAGGAAGCTCGTAAGATTATCCACATGGCCAAGCCTGATCAGAAGGAGCTGAACAAGCTAACCAACCTTTACTACTCCAACATTCCTCACAATTTCGGTTATCGTAAGTTAGATGCCGATGCTTTGCGCCTAGATGCTGACGATAAGCTCGATAAGGCTTTCGACATTCTAGATGTTTTCAGTGATGCTAAGAATGTTCAAGCCGTTATCTCCAAGAAGAGCGCAGTTGATTCTCAGTATGCAACTTTGAATGCTGAGTTGGAGTTCGTAGATCCTAAAGATCCTACCTGGAAGTGGATCGATGCAATGGTTCATGAGACCAGGGCAAGCAATCACGGTTCCTTGGGCAAGTTGAAGACTCATAAAATCTTCCAAGTTAAGCGTAATGGTGAAGATAAGCACTTCATTGAAACCGCTGAACGCATTGCCAAAGAATGTGGTAGGTTTGTGCCATCTGATGTCTATGCTTCTTTGGTTAAGAAACGTCCAGATGTTCCCAAAGCCTTACAAGACCTCTACCAAAGAGCTAACGTATTGCCTGGCTGGCACGGAACTCGTCGAGCTAACATGATTGGTATTACTACCAAGGGATTGTTGATTCGTCCATCTGGTGTTATCCATGCTGGCAGCATGTATGGTGATGGTATTTATTGGGCTGTTCATAGCACCAAGTCCATCAACTATTGTGATGTCAAGGGCTCTTATTGGGCACAAGGCAGCAACAAGACCGCTTATTTGTTCTTAGGTGATGTGGCCTTCGGTAATCAGAAGATTGCTGGCGGGTCTCATATGTATACCAAGAACAATATCAAACCAAACCACTCTGTGTGGGCTAAGTCTGGTGGATCTTCTGGATTGTACAACGATGAGTTGATTACCTACACTGCCACTGGTCCCGAGCAACAACACGCTATCCGCTATATCATTGAATTCGAAACTCAGGTGAAGTGATGCCTCGCTATATTGTTAAGTTGACTGAAGACGACAAGTCTTGGTATATGGAATGGTCTACTGTCGTAGATGCTCCTCGCACTTTCGGTATGTCTTTGGAAGAATTCAAAGAATATTATAAGGAGGAGTACGGCCGGTCTTCATTGCAAGAGCTTGAGGACAGACTCAAACGTGTTGAGGAAAGAGGAACTAGCTGTATGCTTGATAAATCGGCTGAGGATACTATTTCCTGGAACCGAGCTGGCAAAGACGAAACCAATCTTTCCATAAAACAAATCATTGATTTCTACTGTAAATTGCCAGAACTCAAAACTGATGAAGAGTTTAAGGCTTATGAAGAAACCAAACCAAGAGGCAAGAAACATGGTTGAAATATTGCAGGGAGAATTAGTTTACCTTTTCGAAGGTCGTGGCGACGTTGATCAAACTGAAGGCCGTGGCGGCACTCGATGTGTTGGATGGTATCTTTCTCGTAAAGATGCTGAAAACGCCGTTAAGAATGAAGGTGTAATGGGTACACCTGGCTATGTCAAATCTCATCAGGCACTTGCTGTACGAATGGATAATGGCGATTTTCAATACTACAAAATTGAAAAGCTGGAAGTTGAAACTGTGGAAACCGCTCGTCAACGTGCGCTGGCCAAGCTAACTCCAGAAGAGAAGAAATTATTGGGCTTATGATTGAAATAGTAACGGGTGATCTTTTCGAAGCCACTGAAAAATATCTTTGTCATCAATGCAATTGTGTGACTAACAAGGCCGCACACTTAGCAAAAGATATGTTCGAGAAGTTCCCACATTCTGACATCTACACTGCACGCACCGAAGCTGACAAGCCCGGTCATATCATCATTCGTGGTGATGGTCAGAATGAAAGATTCGTTGTCGCTTTACTCGGTCAGTATTATCCCGGTCGACCAAAGTACCCTCTTTCCAATTTAGATGGTTCTGCGGTTCGCGAGAAATACTTCTACCGTTGCTTGCTGCGCCTGGCCAAAGTGCCCGACTTGGAAAGTATAGCATTCCCCTGGCGCATTGGGTGCGGTGCGGCAGGTGGTGATTGGGAACATTACCTTGGCAATATTACTAACTTTGCTCAATATGTTGGTGAAAAAGGAGTCAAAGTGCGTATTTACAGGCGTGAGGGAGACGAGTAATGTCCAAAGCATACATATCGAACAAGTCAGTGGGTAAACTCATATCAGAAACACAAGACAAAGCTCTTGCCCGTTTAACTATAGATCCTACGCTACTCTTCGACTATTATGTGTCCCTCACGGTTTACGATTGTGGTGGAACCTGGCAAGCCTGGTTGGATTATGGAAAATCAGGCGAGAAACCTACACACGAAGTTGTCGTTGATGGCCGAGAATATGTAGAAGGTAAAACGTTGCGAGGAGCTATTATCAAGTTGCGAAAACAAGTCCTTGATAAAGATATCTCGATCTCAATAAGGAGACACAAGTAAATGGCAATCAAATTCTATCGTACCAAAGACCCTTATGGTTTCCTTGGAAACTATTACCGAGCCCGAATGTTCATTTATGGGCGCTGGTGGAATTGGAATGAACAGCCTTACCAGGCCGCTAAGACTACCGTTCAATCTGAGATTGATGCTATCTGGGCGGCTCCGAAGGCCAATGAGTCTCGCCTTTTGGGACAAAAAGTAACCATGCGCCCCGATTGGGATCAAGTCAAACGTCAGGTTATGAAAGAGTGTTGCATGGCTAAGTTCTTGCAACATCCAGAATTGCGTAAGCAGCTAATGGAAACTGGTGACCAAGAACTTATTGAAGACTCCCCGGTAGATTGGTATTGGGGAATTGGCGCTGATGGTAAAGGCCAAAATGTGCTCGGCCAAGTTTTAATGGAGATTCGAGAGGAGTTAAAAGGTGAGTGAATTAGCTCTTAGATTTTTACAGCTTGTTGAAGATACTAAAAATCTATGTAAAGAAACTGGTTGCAGCATAGGTCTGATCAAAGCTATCCCAGAGTCTATTTATGAGGAAGTAAGGCCATTTTTAGAATGTGGATGTCTAGATTATGTTGAATTAAATGAAGATGGCAAGAAACTTTTAGAGTCACCTCCCGCCCCTTGACTTTTATTTTTAAAGATACAAATTACACAAATTAGGAGAAATTACAATGGCAAATTTAGAAGATACAGTTCGTTCAGTCGTGCAAGATTTTATCAAGAATGAGGTTTTGTTTACGGCATTGGACGTAAGCAATGCGGTCAAACAGGCACTTCCACACGCTAAGCATCGTGAAGTGAGAGACGTGGTTCGTGCAATGTTCACCACAGATATCGAGACCCAAGGTTGGGCTCGTACACCAATCTCCGTTACCTTAGCAGATGGTTCTCAGGCTGATGCCCTATTGTATCATCCATTGGTTGATTCCTGGGATTTGGATGCCAAGTATGATGACCAGAAGCGCAAGTCTTTTGCTTTCCGTCCAGCCGCTGCTGCCCAAGCAACGCTTGCTCGGGCACAAGCTCAAGCACAAACCGTTCCTGCCCCAGCACCAGTTCCAACTGTTGTTCCAGCTCCAGCTGCTCCAGCTTCAGCACGCTCAATGTGGGATAATCTTTTCAAGACACAACCGTCTATCTTCCCAAAGAAGTAATCATGCAAGCTAAAATGCAGAGCAGGATTAAGTCTGTCAAAAGACTTCCTGACGATTCGACTGTAGAATTGGAATTCATGGGTAAAGTGACCAATACTACACTCATCAATGCCAAGGATATCAAAATGACCGCTAGTCTATCACTCAAAACTGCTCTGGCCGACCAGATCAGAGTTGGTTCCGTGATTACAATCACTCTAAGTGATGAAGAGCCAGAAAAGGTTGACTGAAATGGGAAGCGTTTACGTTGTAGTTGCTACACGCGATGAAGAAATTGAAAATTGTGAAACCTTTGCCGGTGTGCAGTCAGCATTAGGCAGAGCTTTCCAGTTAGCTACCAACAAGGCTGGTAGTGTCAATAGTGATTGGGTTATTACCTCACCCAGTGAAGAGACAATGCCTGATGGCTCCATTCGCTGGACTTTCATGGACACATCTAAACAAAAGGTCATGGTTTTCTATCGCAAGATTGAGGAATCTCTTTTGTCTCAGAAGGACCCCATGAGTTTCTTGGGTGGTCTTAGCAATACCAAAGATGTTCCAAGAGATGTAGTGCCAGCAGGTCATCTTGATCCGATGCAGAGTTCTTTTTCAAGTAAGTACTTTGTAGTGACACTCGTGCCTCCATATGAATTTATGGATCCTACCTTACCTGTTGGATGGTTTCTTGATAACAAGCCAGCTGTAATGCAGGATTTACTCAATCGACCCTTTGACGTTAAAGATCCTGCATGGCTCTCTGATGATCAAAAATGGGCACTGGTAACGGCTCGTGTGCGCAAATCTCCAGGGTTCCTAACTGATATTGGTGGTGGCCTCAATCAGCAAGAGTCTCTGCTTGAGTTTAAGAACAAAACTCTAGATGGTGAATTGATTAGGGACGAAGAGATCGATGGCCTTCACGAACTTCGTGAAGCTCTAATAAACGATACTGACCACGCTTGATTATCGCTTTTCTGATTTGGTTACTTCTTGTTGACCGGCTCTAAAATCAGGAATAACTGTCATCGTCTGTTGAAGACGAGGTGGTGGCAATTGTGCTGAGACTGGTGGTTCAATCAAAGGATGTTGGACCATGAATTGTCTAGTGCGCGTGGCTAAAGCTTTCAATCTATCCAAGCTACGCATTTCAGGATGTTGTAGCATTGGGCCAGCTGTAAAATCTACATTGGTCAGTAGTAAGTGTTGCTTAGCCAGAAAATCTAGGTTGTCTATGATGGAGCTGCTAGGTTTTTCCAAAACTAGTTGAACCAATTTTTTAGCGCCATCATATGGCTTCTCTCTGTTGAGTTCCCTAATGATTGCGTGCAGTTCTTGATAAACTTTGATCAGCATCTTCATCATTTTGGCGTCAAGTTGTCGCTCTCTCAACACAACTATTTCCCCACCCAATTCGCCAGTTATAGCACGAAGAGAGTCATGAAGTTGTTCATAGAATTTGTCCAATAAGGCGCGTTGTGTTTTATATGCTACACTAGGGGCAGGTAATTGGCCAGTAATTTCATCAGCCAATGACACAAATTGGTCAATCATTTTACAGACTTTTTCATGGGACATAGGGCACCTAAAGTAATATGAAATTATTCAATAGTATCCAAGAATTGTGGGAATACTGCGAGTTTTGTCCACTCTGCTCTAAAAACTGTCGTCCCGTAGATATATCTGTCGGACCTGATATGGTTTTTAAGCTTTCTTCTTTTCAAAAGAATAGCGATAGTTTAGATTTGCACTGCTCATTTGGCAATAAATCAAGCGTATATTTATTGGATTATTCCATCAATTGCATGGATAATACGTTTGATATACAAGTTTCGGACGAGACAATTATTGAACCGGTTCATGTTGCCAAGAGCAAAAGAGTAAAAGAGGCTTATTTTTTCTTTTATGTCCAAGGAATTTGTCCAGAATGTGAATGTTCGACGGCAAACAGCTTTGATTTAGAGTTTGACATGTTAGAGAGAAGAGTCGTTAACATTGGATTAGAGCGCGAAACCTTTAGTCTATATGGAAAAGATGAACAGTTCTACGTTACACTTTCTCATGATAGAAATGTAATGTTGGTTAGTAAAATTCACCAGTCTAACAAGAAGGATGGCAATTTCATTTTCGGGCCACCTCTAGAACTTCCCTTAGTTAACTTAAGCTTATCTGATCTAGAAAAAGCAATCAACAAAATCAAGACGCTCATTTTATTTAGTTGAGGTAATCCATGTCTACTTTTAGTGAAGCTAATCAGGTTCGTCTCGCCCTGAAAATGAAATTATCCCAGTACTCGTGGTATAGTTCCAGCAGGATTTTTCCAGTTGATGATGGTTTTGGTATCATTGTTGGTGTCAGACATCTAGACAACTCAATTCGTAAACTGGTGGCACCAGTTATCGATGGTATTACAGTTAAAACAGAGTTAGAATGAAGATTCAACGTATTTCAGATAAGTTTGTTAGGAATTTCAAAATGCGCATTTGCCACATTAGTGACACACATGGACAATTTCCAAGACTGTATGGGCGCTACGATGTAGTTGTTCATACTGGAGATCTGTTCCCGAATAGTCACAATGTTGGCCAAAACTTGGCAAAAGAGCAAGCCTTTCAGCTTCAGTGGCTGCGTGATTCCATGGGTGAGATTAAACAGTGGCTACAAGGGCGCACGCTCTTATATGTCCCAGGTAACCACGACTTTTTGGATTCCAGTTTGATGGAATTCGAAATGCACAAAGCTGGTCTGGAAGCCTTTGATCTAACAGATAAAATGCTTTCCTACAACGACGTCAACTTTTTTGGATTCCCTTATGTTCCCGCCATCAATGGTATGTGGAACTATGAGAGGGAGATTCCTGAAATGGAAAAAGAAGTAGAGAAGTTAGTGGCAGCATGTAACGATCAACACATCGATGTGCTGGCTTGCCACGCCCCTCTTTACAAGAGTCTTGATCTTTCTATGGGCAATCAGATTTTGGGTAGCTCCGTAATCTCTAATGCCCTGGATTACAAGGTTGCAAGGGACATGATGCCCTCCTATTATCTGTGCGGTCATATCCATGAAGCTAATGGAATAACTGTGCGTAATGGTATGGTAATTAGCAACGCTGCTACTACTAGGCATATAATCGAGGTTTAATATGAAAGTCAAACCTAAAGAAGTATTGGTTAACGTTCCGGTGGTGCTGCTCTTTGATGACAAGGACAGCATCCCGGAATTGGCCAGTAATTTCAATACCTTTTTGCATGGAAAGGTGAAACTAAAATACGAAGAGATTGGAATTTTGAATGGTCAATTCGTTGCGATATTTTATTTGCAAAGAGGAGATGAGTTCCAGCAACTCAGGGATCAATTTTCAAGTTTGATTGAACAAGAAGAAATGATGAAGCATCCTGCCCCCAAATCTTATGTTCCATCTTGCACACGATGCGGTGTTGATGGCTATGACGATGATGGCACTTATCGCTGTTCAATATGTAATCAAATTTTAGGATAATGTAAATGAACATTAAGACTAAAGCCAAAGAATGGCTAATTCAACACGAGCATTACGAACATGAACCATCGTTCAACGATGATTTGGAAAGTCTATCAAAGCTAATCGAGAGTATTGCGTATTATGAGGGCGTCCTTTCTGATGAGCCCGAATATGATGAAACATTTGGTGATAACAAAACTTGTGAGTGTGGCTGCGCATATTATCGCCATTTCGACACTTATTCTAATATGGATGCTGTTGGTTGCAAATATTGTTACCATGGCGATCACTATGGTGACAATTGTTGTGCTGGTTTCAGAGAAAGAAAAGAAGCGTGATTGTTGCATTCACTGGCCACAGACCAGATAAGTTGGGAGGTTACAAGGTACCCAATCCAATGTACATCAAGGTCTGCAGAGAAATTGACAAGGTTCTAAGGGAGCTGAAGCCAGAGAAAGTTATCACTGGAATGGCTTTGGGTGTGGATCAGTGGGCAGCCATGATTGCTCACAAGATGGAGATTCCATTCCTTGCCGCCATCCCTTTTGAAAAGCAAGAGGCCAAATGGCCTGAGCAAAGCCAAAAGACTTACCGTCTTTTACGCAAGCTAGCCTCGGAAGAAGTTATCGTAAGTCCTGGCGGTTATTCTGCCGACAAAATGCAGACTAGAAACAAGTGGATGGTGGACCATTGTGATAAACTTATCGCAATATGGGATGGATCTTCTGGTGGCACCGGCAATTGTATCAATTATGCGAAATCTATTAAAAGGGAAATCATTTATATCGATCCCAAAGCCACTACTACAACTGGAGTGTAAATGAGCACTTATCAGCCTAATAAATTCCGTGTTTATTCAAAGCAAGACGTAGCAAGACTAAAAGGTTCTTTTGATATCGAATATACGCTCGCCAAGATGGGCGCTAACAGATTATGGCAACTATTCAATACGCAGCCATATGTTAAAGCCTTAGGAGCATTAACTGGAAATCAAGCCGTTCAACAGGTGAAAGCTGGATTGGATGCCGTTTATCTTTCTGGTTGGCAAGTGGCAGCTGACGCTAATCTGGCCGGTCAAATGTATCCTGATCAATCCTTGTACCCTGCCAACAGCGTCCCTAATGTGGTTAAGAAGGTCAATTCGGCTCTAATGAGGGCTGATCAGATTGAACATTCTGAAGGCGGTACACAAAGATATTGGATGGCTCCTATCATCGCTGACGCAGAGGCCGGCTTTGGTGGTCCTCTTAATTCATTCGAATTAATGAAGGCAATGATTGAAGCTGGAGCTGCTGGCGTTCACTTTGAAGACCAACTATCCTCTGAGAAGAAGTGTGGACATATGGGTGGCAAAGTTTTAGTCCCCATGTCTCATTTTATCAAGTCTTTGGTAGCAGCCAGGCTAGCCGCTGACATTTGCGGCACTGATACCATTATCGTGGCTAGAACAGATGCCGACTCTGCTAAACTCCTGACTTCCAACATTGACGAAAAGGATTTACCATTTATTCTTTCAGATATTCGTACAGAAGAAGGATTTTACAAAATCAAAAGTGGTATGGAGTATTGCGTAGCCAGAGGCTTAGCCTTTGCCCCATATGCCGACATGCTTTGGATGGAAACTTCCACTCCAGACATTGGACAGGCCAAAGAATTTGCCCAAGAGATTCATAAACAGTTTCCTAACAAACTTTTGATGTATAATTGTTCTCCTTCTTTCAATTGGAAGAAAAACTTGACCGAATCTCAAATTGCCTCTTTCCAAGATGAATTAGGTTCATTTGGCTATAAATTCCAGTTCGTTACCCTGGCTGGCTTTCATGCTCTAAATCATTCCATGTTTTCTTTATCCAAGAATTACAGAGAGCAAGGCATGACTGCTTATGCCGCTTTACAAGAACAAGAGTTCGAGAACGTGGCCGCTGGATATACTGCCGTAAAACACCAACATGAAGTTGGTGCTAGTTATTTTGACGAAGTTTCCAAACTAGTTTCGGGTGGCTCTAGTGCTACCGTTGCTTTAGAGGGATCTACTGAAGAAAAACAATTCTAATGTATGTGCAAGATATAGACAAATATAGTGTCGTATTGACTGACGAAGCAATCAATTTTGTAGTAGATTTAGTAGAAAAGTTTTCTCCTAGAGTCAAATCAATATTAGGGCTGCGTCAGCTTATGGCTGGTAAAAGGCCCAGTTTCTTAGCTTATTCCTCTTATATTCGAGAATCTGATTGGACTGTTGCACCATTACCAGCGGACCTATTAGATAGGCGAGTTGAGATTACTGGACCAACAGATCGCAAGATGATCATCAATGCACTCAATTCTGGTGCCAATGTTTTCATGGCCGACTTGGAGGACTCTAATTCTCCAACCTGGGAAAACATGATGCAAGGTCAGATTAATTTGATGGATGCCGTCCGTCGCACTATTATCTTTACTTCTGAAGCAGGTAAGCTCTATCAACTCAATGAAAAGACTGCTGTTTTAATGGTAAGGCCACGAGGCTGGCATTTAGTAGAAAAACATTTTCTGGTCAACGATCAGCCTATTCCAGGCGCTTTGTTAGACTTTGGGCTGTACTTTTTCCATAATGCCAAAGAGTTGATGGCTCGTGGTACCGCTCCATATTTTTATCTTCCCAAGATGGAAAATCATCTGGAGGCCAAATTATGGAACGATATTTTCACATACGCTCAAGCTAAGCTTGGTATTCCAGTTGGAACCATTAAAGCTACTTGCCTAATCGAAACTATTAGTGCTGCCTTTGAAATGAATGAAATCTTATGGGAATTGAAAGATCATTCGGCTGGCCTCAATTGTGGTCGTTGGGATTACATTTTTAGCTTCATTAAGAGATTTGCCAAAGATCCAAATTTTATCCTGCCAGATCGTTCTCAGTTGACCATGGACAAGGGCTTTCTCAATGCTTACGTTCGTCTCTTAATACAGACCTGTCATCGAAGAAATGTGCATGCTATGGGTGGAATGGCGGCGCAAATCCCCATTAAAAACGATGAGATGGCAAATAAGAAAGCTCTTGCTAAAGTGGCTTCCGACAAAATGCGTGAGGTTCAGGCCGGTCATGATGGTACTTGGGTCGCTCATCCTGGATTAGTTTCATTGGCCCGTGATATTTTTGACCATGATATGCCTGCATCTAATCAAATACAGAAGATACCTAGCTATGTTGTAACAGAAGCGGATCTGTTAACAGTTCAAGAAGGAACCTACACCGAAGAAGGCTTGCGACACAATATTAGGGTAGGCGTTATTTATTTAGAATCTTGGTTGAATGGAAATGGTTGCGTGCCAATATATAATCTAATGGAGGACGCGGCCACAGCAGAACTGTCTCGCGCCCAGGTTTGGCAAGGCATCTATCACCAGGTTATAATAGGTGACAAACCATTAACCAAGGAGCTTTTCTTACAGATTCTTGATGAAGAAATGAATAACATTCAAAAGGGCAATCGCTTCTTAGAAGCCCGCGAATTATTTATTAAATTATCAACGGCCCCAGAATTTGAAGAATTTCTTACACTTATAGCTTATAATAACTTGACATAATAGTATTGCCATTGTGGCGGAACAGGCAGACGCGCTGGTCTCAAAAATCAGTGTCCGCAAGGACGTGTGGGTTCGACTCCCACCAATGGCACCAAGATTCTTGATTTATATTATAGGAAGGTCATATGGCTGATAAAGACGTTCAGGTCTGGAGAGAAGGCTCTTCAGGCGAACCCAAGTTTCCAGTTAAGTTTGATGTTCTGAAGAAAGCAATTCTTCAAGTAACTGATATCGGTACCAATCGTAATAAGTATTATGCCATCGAGTTACATGAGGCTGGTAACAAATACCGAGTCTATACTCATTATGGACGAACGGACGATTTAGATTCTAATCCTGATGCTGGCATTCGTGAATGTCGTTATCCAGTAAATCTAATTCATGCTGAGAATTTGTATGAAAAGATTTACAAAGAGAAAACTTCTGCTCGTAAAGGTTACAAGGAATTAAATGTGGCTTCAGCCAAAATTGGTTCCAAACAAACTCTTGGTAAGAGTAGCGGTGAAGTAGACGACAAGACTCTCAAGAAGATGGCTAAAGTTCAGGCAACTGTAGTCAAAGATGCAGCTCCACCCGTTGCTATTCCTAAAGAGGTTCAGAAGCTAGTTACTCATTTATATGATGAAGCAACTAAGACACTGACTAAAAAGGTTAATGCTACAATTACCGCTAACGGTATCGAAACTCCTCTTGGTGTTTTGACAATCGGCCAGATCGAAAAGGGCGAAAAGATTCTAGAAGAAATTGCATCTTCCCTCAAAAAGAAAAACGATGTTCTCTCTAATTTGAGTGGGCAATTCTACACGGTTATTCCCCATAAATTGGGACGTTCTAAAATTGATGTTTTAGATGCCATTATCAATACAACATCCAAAGTTAAGGAAAAAGAGGATACCTTGCAACTCATGCGAGATATGCTTAACGTAAGCGGTAAAGGCGCAAACGTTTTAGCCAATCCCAAAGTTGAAAAGCAGTATCTGGCCCTCGGTTGTGAAATTGGTTACCTGGATAAAAACCATGACGATTTCAAGAAGATCAAATCTTCTGTTAAGGGTTACAGTAACTCTATCAAAAACATTTTCACCATAAAGAGACCTGACGAGCACAAAGCCTTCACCACCAACATTTCTAACCATAAACTCTTGTTCCATGGTTCTGGTGCCCACAATTGGGTTGGTATTCTGTCTCGTGGCTTGATGTTACCAAAGATGGTCACTAAATTTGGAGTTCATCGTACTGATGAGGGTTGGTTAGGTCACGGCATTTATTTCGGAGACGTTATCGACACCGCTCTAAATTATGCTTCCAGCGGTAAATTAGACTCTACTTTCGTAGCCATTGCTAAAGTGGCTTTAGGCAAGATTAAGAAATACAAAGTAGTTACTTATGGTTTAACTTCTCCTCCAAAGGGATACCATAGTTGTCATGGTGACCCAACTGGATATTCAGAGTTTGATGATCATGAATTTGTTATCTATGATACGAAACAGCAGCGTTTGGAGTATTTACTAGAACTCGACTGGTGAAGACATGAATTTAAGAAATTTGTTGACCTTGACAATTCAAAGATTAAGTTTTAACTTGGTTGCTCAACGTCCCGGCCTCGTGGAAGAACTCCGCAAATTAACTATAGAGCCATTCTCAGGAATGAATCATGAGTTAAATTGGATGCTTAGAGAGGCTAAAGAGCGAGAGATTGATTGCGATATATTTTTAGCTTATCGCTCTCAAAGTCTAGTCGGTTGGGCACTCTTGTCAAAAGAAGACACTGATTTCGTCTTTGCCAACTCTTATGAGCCTTTCAGGTCTGAAAATGGTTGGCTCTTTCAAGTGTTCATTGACCCTGACCATCGGAGACAAGGAATTGCCTCTGAACTGTTAAAGAGAGCCCAAAATCTAATTGGAGACGGCACCCTTTGTATCTGTCCCTGGGACGAAGTAAGTAGAGGGTTTTACAGTTCACTCAATCTTAGTAATGCGAGACACTTATGATATACAACACCATTGAAGAACTGGCCAAATATCTAGAAAGTTATAATTTGCCTTATAGGCATCTTGTAGCAACGTCTGGCGGCTTCGATCCCATTCACATCGGGCACTTACGCTGCATCCAGCAATCCAAGCAAAGTCTTCACGATATTTTGGTAGTGATTGTTAACGGTGATGGATTCCTCACTCGTAAGAAGGGTAAGCCCTTCATGCCTCTTGCTGAGCGTATGGAGATAATTGATGGCCTTCGTGGTGTTGATTTTGTCACCACTTGGGATGATGGCTCACAGAATGTTATAGGTGCCCTGGAAATTCTAAAACCACATCTTTTCGCTAAGGGTGGTGATAGGTCTTCGGCTGATAAGGTTCCCGAAGCTGAAGTTTGCGCCAAAATTGGTTGCACGATTTTGTATGGTGTTGGTGGAACTGATAAGGTTCAATCAAGTAGCAACCTTATCAAAAACTCAAAAGAAGATAAAATCAAATATCTTGATCCTAATTGTGAACATAATTGGGTATTGGATGGACATAATGCTGGTGAAGGCATTTGCTCCAAGTGTTTGAAGAGAGAATAAAACATAGCAATAATCTGATATATACAACACACAATGCTACCGTGGTGGAATGGCAGACACGCTGGTCTTAGAAGCCAGTGCCGCGAGGCGTGAAGGTTCGAGTCCTTTCGGTAGCACCAATTGTTCATGTGGTGGAATGGCAGACACACTAGTCTCAGAAGCTAGGGTCCGTAAGGACATTGAGGGTTCAAGTCCCTCCAGGAACACCAAAATATCTCATCGTGGTGGAATGGTATACACACTAGGCTGAGAACCTAGGGCTCGAAAGGGCCGTGAGGGTTCGAGTCCCTCCGATGAGACCAAGGAAGTTATTATGTTATTCGATGAATTCTGTGAATGTCGCTGCCATACAAGCGGCAATATCAAGTATATTGTAGCTTGCTGCCATACTTGTTCTTATTGTCATAAGAAAGTTAAGACGCATGCTTATGTTGAACATCAAAAGGAATGTTCTGATAAGCACGATCCAAAAATAAATGGTGTGCGACTAACAGAGATTCTAAGTGCTCTCAAAACACTTGAAGATGCCGATATTGATATCACTAGCATCAGCGCTCAGGTTAGCAAGTTATTTGCCAGCGCATTGAGCGAAGAATAATCAGAATCCAGGTCCAAAGTCACCAGGCTTGCGCTGTTGTTGCCGTTGTTGCTGGGGCTGTTGTGCTTGTTGTTGCTTTTGCTTTTGTCTCGTATTCATGTAGACATTAGCATTATCATCATAGACCATAGCTTTTCCAGTAGCAAACTCAGGTTCACGCTTCAAATACTCAAAGGCTAATTCGTTGCTTATGCCCGGATTATCTACGCTTTTCTTATAGATATCTAATGCGGACTGTGTGATGTGGCCTAATGCTCCATCTGTGTTTACTCCCAACATAGCCTGAAACTTTTTGTCAATTGGCGGATACTTTGACTTATGTTGTTGGGCCACAGGTGCCTGTTGCACTTTTGGAGGCATTATATTCACGTTACTGAACATTGTAGGAATGCCGCCACCAAACCATGGAGTTGGAGTTTGTTGCGTCTGAGCTTCTTTTACAGACCCACTTTTAACTTTTTTTTTAGAAAGATCGCATCCGATCTTGTGCTCTAGGTGCTCTAGATCAAGACCTTTGCCGCCACACTCTGGACACCTTGCTTCAGGCATAAAATTGGCGTACTTAGAAAGCAACAAGTCAATTTCCTCAAAAGAAGACTTTTTAGACTTCTTATCACTCTTACCAATAGATGGATACTTAGAATGAACTTTACGGCTTACCAAAGCTTGTAATCCCTTTAGAGAGCCCTTGTACCATTCTGGCACAGAGCTATATTGATGAACACGAGCTAAAGCATTACGTGCTTGATCTTCGTCATTAATTGGAAAATGATCTTTTTTATCCTTAGCTGATTCAGCTGGTACACAGACAGTTCCTCTATTACGGACCTTAGCCTTTGGATCTAGCTTCTTCTTTTCCTTTTTCTTAGCTGTGGCAAGCAAGGATTCAGTAGCTAAATGTTCATAATTTACGGCCATTTTAATTAATTGGTCTGGACTGTAGGACATTAAAAACCTCGATATATTCTGTATACTAATAATTAGGCAATATTATTGCTACATTTATGGTGTTCATTCGTGGTTGCATTTAATAACGAAGAAAGTTTGTTAGCTTGGGCAGCGGGCCTGTTCGATGGTGAAGGAACCATTTATTCTGCTAATGGTAGGGTTAGAGCTTCTGTGCATATGACTGACCTTGATGTATTAGAAACTTTTCATTCTAATTTCGGTGGAGCCATACATAAATGTAAGAAGCAAAAAGAACATCATAAGGAATCTTGGCGATGGTCATTACAAGCCTCTAGTGAGGCCGTGAATTTTCTGAAAAAGATTTTACCGTTTTTACATAATCGAAGGACAAAGAGAGCAAAAGAAGCGATAGAATACTATAACATAGTGGAACAGCAACAAAAAGACAAACAAGGTAAAGTATTAGAGTTAAGAAGTAAAATTGCAAAAATGAGTAAAAGTGGTATGACGCACAAGGACATATCAATATTATTCAATGTAGATAGAAGTTATGTAACACGTATTTTGAATGGAAAATATGGTGATGTGAGGGAGCTGGTTGAACCCGGTACTCTGTGAAAGTATCTCTGACGGGATCGTAACCCGTACATCACCCCAACTGGTCTGTTCGTCTAATGGTAGGACAAAGCGCTTTCAATGCTTGAACAGGAGATCGATACTCCTACAGATCACCAATGAAAAAACTTGCTTTCTTAGTAGTACTTGGATTTATCTTTGTTGCTTGTCATACAAATATTACTGCAGCCAATGCGCCAAAGGGATCTATTTTATGCGGTAATGATTCGGGATGTCCAGATGATTACTACTGTGGATTTGCTGGAGTAGATCAGCCAGCCACTTGTATTTATTCTCCTGGTTATCAAATAATGGAGTGGGAAAGCCACACAGGTCGTTAATAAACGGCCCCATCATCTAATGGTTTAGGATGAGAGACCTTCACTCTCTTCATATGGGTTCGAATCCCATTGGGGTCGCCAATGAAGTATTTTTTATTTTTAAGTCTATTGTTAGCTTTTAGTTGTACACAAAATACTCCTGCTGTTCCTTTATTGGAAACTTCACCAGTTCCCGTACAAGTTGCTTTAGGTACCGATGGTAAATTATATTGGCGCTGTCAGTTACAAGGATTGAATCAAGACTCAGTGCGAGTCAGTTGTAATTTTCACAACCAATCTATCGATACTCTTAATAGCTGCATTAGAGTTTCCTATTACGATAATGCAGATGGCCATCTAGTTGCTCAAAGTCACCAAATTTGTTCTGGTTCTTTGACACCTGGCACTTCTAGTGATAAAGTAGCAATATTTATGGAAAATAGCCGCAGGGCTTTACAAAACTGCGGGGAATCGTTAAATTTGTGTGTGATGTTGGCGGGCGATCATTAAAGTAATAAATCGCCTACTAATAAGCTGATATATAGGATACACTGGCCCATTCGTCTAACGGTTAGGACGGCAGCCTCTCAAGTTGTTAATACGGGTTCGATTCCCGTATGGGTCGCCAAGTAAGTTTATGCGCCTGTAGCTCAATGGATAGAGCATTCGGTTTCTACCCGACAGGTTGGGGGTTCAAGTCCCTCCAGGCGTGCCAAGTTAATTTATGTGCCTGTAGCTCAATGGATAGAGCGTTGGTCTACGAAACCAAAGGTTGTGAGTTCAACCCTCACCAGGCATACCAAAATGAAAATCTGCACGAAGTGCAAATTCGATTATCCTGCACCATTAGAAGAATATTTTAGTAAGAAGTCTTGCACTAAAGATGGGTTCCAATACCAATGCAAAAAGTGTTGGACAGATGCTCATAAAGAGCATTACAAAGAAAATAAGACCTACTATAAAAAGAAAGCTCGCAAACATAACGCAGAGTATAGATTAAGAAATCTCCAATACATGGTAGATTATCTTAAAGAACATTCTTGTGTGGATTGCGGAGAAAATAATCCAATCTTACTAGATTTTGATCATGTCAGAGGCACTAAGATTACCAATGTTAGTAGAATGGTGTCATTGAATCCGAATTTGGAAGTAATCAAAGCAGAAATTGAAAAATGTGAAGTGCGCTGTGTAAAATGTCACAGACTAAAAACAGCCATTCAATTAGGGTGGTATAAAGGCATTAAGTTGTAATACGTTCCCATAACTCAGCGAACAGAGTGCCACGCTTCGAACGTGGAAGTCGCAGGTTTGAATCCTGCTGGGAATGCCAAGTAGCTCCGTAAGGAGCTATTTTTATTTGTGCTGGTATATGTACTTCGGAATTTCAATTCAGGAGTCATTATGAGCAAGTCCGAGCAAGCTACCAAAAATATTGCCAAATTAACTAAATTAGTCAAAGCCCGTCTAAACAGTAGTGGTAAAGCCAAAACTGTGGATGACAAAGGCAACGTCACTTACGTAGATCATGATATCTTTTCGTATGAGATGATTGCAGATTTCCTAACGCTATCATTAAGTGATTTTAATCAAACACCTTACTTTACCAATTTTACTTTCGATAATAGTGATTTCGTCGCTACCTTTGCCGAAGTTTTGGTGATGGGTGCAGCTTTGCAAGCATTAGCATCTCAAGCTTTGATTGAAAGAGGCAGAGAGTTTGTGATCAGTGACAACGGCATTTCATTTAGTCCACCTACTCTTTCCGAAATGTTGAACACCCAATACTGTACGCTGTTAAACAGTCACGCAGAAAAACTCCGTATTATCAAGTTAGATAAATCCATTAATAAATTCGCTCCAAAAAAGAACAAATGAAAAAAGCCAAAAGAGTAATCGTTGAATCTCCATATGCTGGTGACATTGAAAAGAATATGAGATATGTCAGAGCTTGTATGAGAGATTGTTTGTTACGTGGTGAGGCTCCATTCGCTTCTCATGCTCTCTACACCCAAGAAGGCGTATTGAGAGATGAGATTCCAGAAGAGCGTACACATGGAATTACAGCAGGGTTTGCTTGGCGTGAAGCTGCTGACCTAACTGTAGTCTATATGGACCTAGGAGTTTCCAAAGGAATGGAATACGGCATTGCTCATGCTACTGAATTGGGTCATCCTATTGAACGCCGTTACTTAGGTGAGGGCTGGGATAAATAACATGGATATGGATGATAATGAACCGAATACTAGGCTCTGGTCGCCTGGTTATTTCGGAAATGTTTCAACATCTACTGTAGACTTATCGAAATTGAACTTGTCAGATGAAGAAAGAAAAATTCTGGCGAGAATGCAAGAAGACTACAAAATGTACAAGCTGTATCAGCATCACGAGCCAGAGGCCAGAAATAAAGAAAAGCTACACGTCATTCGTGGACTTAAATACGTGTTTGATGAAATTCAATCAACAGAAGATGGCTATCGTCAGGGTTTAGATTGGCAAGCCCTTCTGTATTAAAGACTTGGGTAATCTCTCTTCAATGTTGTGATTTAGCAACAAGCTGAATGGTGAGCTAGATTAACAGTTGAAGATGATAGCGTGGTAGGGGGAATAGTACCCCTTTTGACGAGGTGAATTGACACCGCATTGATCGTGCTCGAATCAATCATGCCCTGAACCAGACGAACTGTATAGTTCCTTTTGCACCATGGGAAACGTGTCACCACTGCCGGGGAGCAAGCCGGTATTACCCAAACAATGGGAAATAGCATGAATAACGACAATGATAATGATGAGAGTTTACATTTACGAGACAAATTTGCTATGGAGGCTTTGCCCGCTCTCATAGCAAGGTATACCGCTAAAAATGATTCCATTTGGGTTGACATCAACGGAATAACGGAATCTTTTGAACAGAGTGCCGAAATTATTGCAGTAATGGCTTATAAAATAGCGGACGAAATGCGTAAAGCAAGATTACAATCTTTTACCTGAGAATGTGAAATGATATTCCAAGAGTTGGTTGATCGAGGTTTGGTAAAGCAAACAACCAATGCAGAGAAGATCCGTCAACTTCTAGACAATCAGAAAATCGCTTTTTACATTGGATTCGATCCGACAGCAGACAGTCTGCATGTCGGGCATTTGCTCCAATTGGTAACTGCTAGGCGATTGGTGGATGCAGGTCATACGGCAGTTATGCTAATTGGCGGTTCAACTGCATTGATTGGAGACCCCACTGGAAAAACTGAGATGCGCAAAATGCTATCTCGCTCCGACATCAATGTCAACAGTGAGGCCATTGAAAAGCAAATCAAACAAATCGTTGGCCCCTCTGTTCATATGGTTAATAATCTTCTGTGGCATGATGGTGCAAATTTCTTGCAAGTCTTGCGTGAGCTAGGTCCATTTTTCTCCGTCAATAACATGCTCCGAGCCGAGTGCTTCAAAAGCCGCATGGAGAACGGTCTATCATTTTTAGAATTCAATTACATGATTCTGCAAGCAGAAGATTTTCGCATACTCAATCTTGAGTTTGGTGAGAATTGTGTACTGCAAATCGGTGGAGACGATCAGTGGTCAAACATTTTGGCCGGGATTGAACTTATCCACAAGAAAGAAAAACGAGAAGCGTTTGGACTGACACTTCCGCTCTTAGTCAATTCAGATGGAACCAAGATGGGGAAAACTGAAAAAGGGGCGGTGTGGCTTGATCCGAACAAAACTACTCCATTCGATTTCTTCCAATTCTGGAGAAATCTTCCAGACGATCAAGCTAGAAAATGTTTTGACCTTTTTGCAGATTGTTCGCCAAACGGTCTTAACATTAATGAATTGAAGAAAGTTTTAGCCTTTCATCTTACTACATTAGTTCATAGCCAAGATGCAGCAGATCGAGCGCTCGAACAGGCAGAAGCCTTGTTCGAGAAACGAGACACTTCTACATTGGAAACTACTCCAATTGCAGATGGAACTCATATCCTTGACCTGGTAATTAAATGTGGCTTCGCCAAGTCGCGAACTGAAGCCAGAAATTTGATTACCAATAAAGGAATCACCATAAACGAAGAAGTGCAAACAAACCCTACTATTAATATTTCCAAATCTATATTTGGGAATGAGCTTATAGTTAAAAAGGGTAAAAAGCACTTCTGCCGATTGCTCATTGAGGATACATGCCAAGACCATCATTCGTAACAAATGAAGACCTTTTACGCTGGTCAGAAATAATTGATAAAGATCCGCTCATCCCATCTAGTATAGCACAAAACGCTATTATTAGGGAAGTATGTTATGCTGGACAATGGTTATCCGAGAAATTAACCGAACTAGATTGCCCTGACCACTTAGTTGGTCAGATGATGTATACTGCTGGAAGAATATGTTTTGGTCGGAAAGACCCATGGGATATTCATCAAGAGATGTTGCGTCAATTCATAGATGGCACTTTAGAATTCGAGATGGATCCAAATGAGATGAATTAATGCAATGGTTCTACAGGGATTTTGATGAGGCTGCTGCTAAATGTCTATTCTGCCAAGGCGAATGTGACGTAGTTTCTTCATCATTGCCTGCCAGGCTTTTCATTCATGAGAATGATTACACTTGTAGAACTTGTAGCGAGTATTACAAAATTTACATCTTCGAAGGGCTTGATAAAAATGTGAGCCGGATCTATAGCTTCTCCTGTGGCGACTATATAGTTGCTTTAGGTGAAAAGCAAGAAGACTTTTCAATTAGAAAAAAGGACAAAGAAGTTCTCGTCTATGTTCCTAAATTTGACATAGACCTTACCGACAAAGAAAAACTACTAGAGAAACTGAGAACTTATTTAATATTTTCGTGAAATTATTTTTAACATTTGAGAGTTCCATATCTTTTTCTTTTGCGCCAGGTTGACACAAATCATGGCGTGAGTATATTGTTATGTGAACTTCTATTGAAGGAAGGAAAAGATGCCAAATCAACAGACTACAATGAGTACTTCGGATTTCAATCTTCAGAAATTGAATACGAAGGAGCTAGCAGACCATGTGGACGCCACCATTCAAATAGGCGGTAACATTGCAATATTCGGTCGCCGTGGTACGGGTAAGACAGAAATCTCCAAAGAAGAGATTAGGAGACTAGGATTTAAAGAGGTTTATATTAACCTCTCCGTTTTGGAAAGAGTGGACATGGGTGGTTATCCAAACATCATGGCTGCTGCCGCTCAAAAAGAATTCGTTGACTTCATTCTCCCTCAATTCTATCAACCAATGATTCAAGGTGCAAAGGGCGTCGTGGCCTTGCTAGACGAGGTTGATAAAGCCGATCCAAGTTTGTGGGCTCCATTGCTTGAGTTTACTCAGTTTAGATCGATCAACCACAAGCCGCTGCCACATTTGCAAGCCATCATCATGACGGGTAACCTAATCTCTGAAGGTGGTTCCCGTCCTAGCTTACCATTGCTAGACAGAACCGAAAAGTTCTTGGTTGAAGCTGATACGGCCTCTTGGTTGGATTGGGCTGGTAAGTCTGGTCGCATCCACCCATCTATCACTGCTTACATTCATGATCATCCAAATGATCTATTTGGTGCGGTTGATCCAGAAGAAAGATATGCCGATCCATCTCCTCGTGGTTGGGACCGAGCTTCTCAAATTCTATTCAGAGGTGAAGAGAATGGCTGGAGCACATACCTTCTCAATAAGAAAGTATCCGGCTGCGTAGGCAAAGATGCCGGAATCAAGTACTCAAACTACTACGAGCATTATATGGAACTGTTGCCAATGGTAGAAGATATCTATAATGGCAAGGACGTATCAGGCAAGTACGGTACACTAGAGCCAGGCAAGAGACTGGTAGCCTGTATGATTACTTGTGCACGTCTTGCTGCACAATTGGACAAAGTACAGAACCTCAATGAACTGCCTCCATCCGTTAAACATGTGGGCAAGTTCTTGCACAAGGTCTCTCACGAAAATGTCTTGGTGGCAGTAAGAAGCCAGGTCCAAATCGAGCGCCTTGTTAAGTTCAACCTTGATGAGCATCCTGATTGGGCTCAAGTCCTCAGCAGAATTAATAAAGAAGTAGATCAATAATACCTATCTCTTAAGATATATGATCTATAGGAGTTTCCATGAAATTTACTAGAGTAATAGGTAAAATTGATCCAAAATTGGTTCAACAAGCTGAAGACAAACTTTCCACAGTTTTCTTGGAACTTGGAACAAGATATGACAACGAACATGTAGGAACTGGTATGGGCGGCGATCCGCTCATCTTTAGCTTAATGTATCCGGTAGAACATGTTTGCACGATGAACATACCTACTGCCGCTACTGACGGTAAAAGATATTACTGGAACCCTAAGTTCGTTCTTAAGCACTCCAAGAAGGGACTAAGAATCGTTTGTGGACATGAAGCTTGGCACGCCATCTACATGCATCCTCAAAGAAGAGGATCTAGAATTCCAAAGCTCTGGAACATTGCTGTTGACTACATTGTTAACGGTACGGTTATGGAAGACTTCAAGACTCGTAAGATGGATGCATCTGTTGAGTTCACTAAAAACCTTGGACGCTTCATGCCACTAAGTACCTTCTGTGAATTCATCAAGAATCCTTATGCTAAGATTCCTGGCTTCGAAGATATCAAGTTTGGCATGGATGATCCAGACAAGCCTTCGTGTGAATTGCCTGCCCCTAACGAAGATCGTGAGCTAACTGCTCAAGAGCGTAAGGAGTTGGAGAGACGCGAGAAGGGCGCCAAGTTCTACTATGCTGATCCAGATATCGAAGAGGATATGAAGAGACCAGAGAAGATTTACGATCTTCTGTATAGCCTTCTCCCTAAGTGCCCAAAGTGTGGTCGTGTAGGTGTTTACCCTAAGAAGCAAAAGCAACAGGGCCAACAACCTCAGAAAAATGGCAAGAAGGATCAGCAGGGTCAGGGTGACCAAGGCAATCAAGAACAGCAAGGTCAAGGTCAAGGTCAAGGTCAAGGTCAAGGTCAAGGTCAAAACGATCAACATAATCATGGTGGTGATCAGCCATGTGATTGTAACTGCCCTGGGCAAGGCCAAGGTCAGGGACAAGGACAGGGTCAAGGTCAAGGAGATCCAAATGGCCAAGGACAAAGCTGTAATGGCGATGGACCATGTGATGAATGCGGTGATGGTACCGACATCTTTGGACTTGGTGGCACTGTAGATGATCATATGGACTCTGAGGAGTCTGAAGAGAAACTAGCTAAGAGAATTTCCGACGCTATGGAAGCTGCCAAGAAGATGGCCGGTCACGTTCCAGCAGCTTTGGAAGATGAACTTGGTAAGTTAACTGCTCCTAAAGTGACCTGGCAGGATATCATCCGTACCAGATTGCTCAAGGCACGTGCTGGCAATGGGCGCAACGATTGGACTCGTTTCCGTACTCGTCCAATGTTCACCGGACTTTTGGTGCCCAAGAGAAAGAGCTTCTACGCTCACTTTGGTTGCTTGCTAGATACATCTGGTTCTATGAGCAAAGATGATATGGCATTTGGTTTGTCACAACTCTGCGCTCTAGACGAGCGCTCTGAGGGCACTATTGTTCCAGCAGATGCGACTATCTATTGGGAGAATGCAACTAAGATCAAGAAGGCAGTTGCTGACGAAATTACCAAGGTTAAGGTAGTTGGACGTGGTGGAACTAAGTACGCTGAGTTCTTTACAGATTATGAGCAGCATATTGGAAAATGTGACTTCCTCATCGTAGTTACAGATGGCTTCCTGTTGGACAGTGATGTGGCAGAGATGAAGCATCCAGGTGTTGATGTTATCTGGCTAATTACCAGTGGTAGCGCTTTCAACCCACCTTTTGGCAGAGCATTTGATTTGCGCTCTAGCTAACCCTATAAATAGAGCCTTGACACCCTAATTTTTGGTCTTATAATAGACCGACTACTAGCGCGGCATCTTTGTCATGAGCGCCTATAGTTTATCCAAATTAGCTAATAAATTCGAGAGAAAGTACCGTTTGTTGTCTTTAGGTCAACAAGTAGGTCCAGATCCCGAGTCAAAGATAAAATATGCATTAAACGCCTTGTATCGTTTGGTTTCATATTTGGAAAATCCAACATACAAGAAGCAGCTAGTAGGTGCAAACGCTGTTGCCGCTCAAAACGTCGTTAGTCTTTATAGGCAAATACTGGCCCCAAAGATGAACGAAGTTTATGATGAGGCAACTCAAAGATACAGTTTAGATGGTGAAACCATTCTAAATATGAAGAAGTTCTTTGATTCAGCCATCCAAGACATATCTACTGCAACAGTTGCATTAGAAACTATCCTTCCTGATCAAGCTTCTAGATTAGAGGCGCTTCTAAATTCTCTCCGAGAAAATATTAGACAGCTTCAACCTTCTCAAGTAGAAGTCTTCAATCCTTAATTATGAGTAAGGTAATCTTCTTAGAGTTTTACGATAAGGAGAATTTTCCACCAGGTAAGTGGTTGAGAGAGCCTGATTTCTGTTATTGGGAAAAGAAGTTACCTTGCATAGCCGTCCGAGACATGGGTATGGGTATTTGGAAAGGGTTTGTTGGTGTTGATGACAAACATCCTTTCTATGGCAAGGGTGTTGATGAGTTGCTCAAAATATCTGAGGCTGTAGAAGTTTTCTTCTCTGTTTATGGAGGATTGAGTGGTGCAGGTCGCCTCCCAGCCAAGTTTAAAGAGTATGCCAAGAATTATTGGTGGATTGGAATTGAGACTTCTCATGGTGGAGACTTGATGCCATTGTTTAAACTGGAAGCCAACGATCCAGATATGGCTAGGATGTTATCTAATCAGACCTACAAGGACTTCAAGTTTATTCGAAAAGAAATCAATAAATTGGCCTCCTGTCTATCAAAAATAAAATGACTTTCGTTATGTTCATTATAATTAGCGTTCTTTTGTCTGTTAGTTTGTTTTACAATCTAAGCAAAAAAGATTAAGTATTGGAGTAAGTAAATGTTACTGATTCTTGAAATCGCTCTATTGGGCGGTTTGATGATGGTTTTAGCAACCATCCACTTCTTTGTGGATTGGATTTTCCAGAGTCATGCTGAAGCTATGGTTAAACACAACAATCCCAAGATTAGAGCTAAACACTGCCTTATCTATACAGCTGGTTTCATTCCGCTCTTGGCAGTTTGTCATTTATCATTGGTTGAGTGGTTGATTGCTACCAATATCCTATTCTGGTCTCACTTTTGTGAAGACACTTACATTCCAGTTTTCCTATGGGCTAAATACATTCGCAAGCCGCCTGAGATGACTGAGCCTCGTAAGAAAACAGAATTGGACGGTTATGTGACCATCATGCCGCCTGATGCTAAGGCTGGATTTGCAGAGTGGGTTCAAGGTACAATGGGCAAGATTCTAATGATTGCCATCGATCAGATTATTCATATTGTGTTCTTGCTACCAGTAGCTTGGATAATCTTATCTCATATCATTCCAGTTCTACAACATTTGGTGAAATAATGGATTGGTCAGACTTTAGGGGATTGATTCTCGATAATCTATCCGATGATTTATTAACTTCAAAATATCGACGACTGAAGAAGAAGTTTGATGTTCCCGACTCTTTCGGACACTGCTATGTTGCAAGCGAAGCCTCTTATCACTTACTAGGTGGTAAGGAAGAAGGCTGGACTCCACAATTCATCAGACATCTAGGAGAGCCACACTGGTTTCTCAAACACAAATCTGGCTTCATTTTGGATTTGACATACAACCAATTCAAATCGTCGGTTGACTATTCCAAATCTCGTGGAATTGGTTTCTTGACCAAGGAGCCGAGTAAGAGAACCAAGAAACTCATCAAGAAAATCGCTGAGTCAGAGGGCTGGGCGAAACTTAAAAAATCACACCGCTTGACGCGGTAATTTGTGGGAATATGTTGCCGTGATGTGGAACGAATTAAGTTACGAGCTTCAGCTCAAGGTAATCAGTCTAATACAAGACGATCTACTATTAAAACAAACGGATATAGATCTACAAGATGGGCTAGTTGCTGCCTTGGCAGAATTGGAAACTTGGAGCAATTCTCCATGTCCTATCTCTGAGGATTACGATGAGTATCCTTATGTTGCACAGGCAGTTGATCAAGAGGATCTGAATGATAACGATAACTGAAAAGGCCATTAAGGCTGTCAAGAGCATTTCAGATGATGAAGGCATTGGCTATTACATAGTTAGACTCAAAGTGAAGGGTGGGGGTTGTGCTGGCTTCACTTACGATATGTATTTTGACGATCTAATCAATGAAGCCGATGAAGTCATTGAAACCGATGGCATCAAAGTGGTTGTGGATCCATTATCCGTCCAATATCTGGAAGGCGTAACCGTTGATTTCGTTGATGACACATACGGTAGGGGATTCAAATTCATCAACCCTAATGCTACTGGCAGTTGTGGTTGTGGTTCAAGTTTTAGTGTGTAATCATGATTTGTGAAGTCTTCCAAGTTAACGATAATCCTGATCATCTACTATTGGTAACACTGGACGGTGAAGTTATCAATGGATTCTGGCATATCAATAATGCTGATAAGTATGGTCTTAAGATAACCATGTTGGGCTACATTGAGTGGCCTTGGAAAAATGAATCTGATAATGAGGATTACAATATCACTCTTGCTAGGTTCAGAGATGGCGAAAGAGCGGCAGTGGAAACGTGTCCTACCTGTGGTCATAAAGAATGGAAAAGTAAATGAGCAAGCATCCTGTATTAGATTTGATTGAGAAGAGAAGCCCACATCTTGGGTGGATACAGGAAGGAACTGTCTTGTTGGTTCGACATGGTTCTCATGCTTATGGTACCAACACAGCCACCTCAGATGAAGACTTCAAAGGCATTGCTATTCCTCCTAGAAAGTATTTCCTAGGAACCATGCATCGTTTTGAGCAAGCTGAATTGAAAGCTCCAGATCCAGATGCTGTTATCTATGACATTCGTAAATTCTTCAATCTGGCTGCCGATTGCAACCCGAACATCATCGAAGTGTTGCATACTGATCCTTCGGACCACTTCATTGTGGACCCAATCGGTGAAGTCATCTTGGAACACAAGAACGAATTCTTGTCTAAGAAAATCAAGCATACCTTCTTGGGTTACTCCGTGGCTCAATTGAAGAGAATCAAGACTCACAAGCGCTGGATTATGAATCCACCTAGCGCCCCTCCTACAAGAGCTAGCTTGGGATTGCCAGAACAGACTTTGATTCCAAACGATCAGCTGATGGCTGCCACAGCTGAAGTGCAAAAGGAATTGGATCGATTCCAGTTCGATTTCATGGAAGGTTTGGAAGAGTCTCAAAAGATTGGGATTCGTACTACTGTTTCTGAAATGCTGGCGGAACTCAAAATCACTGCCGATCAGCATTGGGAAGCTGCGGCTCGCAAGATTGGCCTGACTGATAACTTTATTGAAATCATGCAGCGCGAGCGCCAGTACACCAGCGCTAAACGTGAGTGGGATCAGTATCAGAACTGGAAAAAGACTCGTAACCCAACTCGTTCCGCCTTGGAAGAGAAGTTTGGTTACGATACTAAACATGCCTATCACTTGGTCCGACTCATTCGTATGTGTCGAGAGATCTTGACCACAGGTGTTGTTCAAGTGAAAAGACCTGACCGAGAAGAACTGTTGGCTATTCGTAACGGAGCTTGGACTTATGATCAGTTGATTGAATTCGCTGATCGTGAGGACAAAGCCCTTGCCGAGTTGTATAACACTTCTACAGCTTTGCCTAAGACGCCCGACAAAGAAAAGCTGGATCAACTTTGTATTCGATTGGTGCAAATGGCCTTGTCGAAATACTCGTGGTACAACGTCCGTAAACTATTTGGAGGCTCTTGATGTTTGCCTATTTGTTTGCATCTTTATTTGAATTTGCATTGATTGTGGTTGCCGTAGTGGTGGTGTATCAGGTCTTCTTGTCAGACCTGATTGCCGCCAAACGCTCTCAATGGAAAGAGAGTAAAGAGAAGTACAGTAGCATGGATAAGATTGCTCAAGTCAAATTAGTATCGGATGATGCCAAGGAGATTGAGAAATTCGTGACAGACAATGCCCAATTCATATCCAACAATATGGTTAACAAATTGGTCGAGCGTATTGAGTATTTACATGCTGACAAATACATTGCCAGCAATGAAGATACGTTGAAGAAGCGCATTGCCGATTTACCTCAGCAACCTGAGGCAGAAGAGATTGGCGTGCTGGATGAGTCAGCTGATAAAAAGACTAAAACTAAAAGGAAGTAATATGCCAAGACCATTAAACCCCAATGTACTTGTAATTGATGTAGAAAGCACCTGTTGGGAGCTACCCGAAATACAAGGTAAAGATGAAATCTCTGAGATTATCGAAATTGGTATTGCCGTTGTTAATATCAACGATCTCAAGATTATCAAAAATGATTCGATTATGGTTCGCCCCCAAAGATCAAAAGTTAGCAAGTTTTGCACCAAATTGACTACCTTAACCCAAGAAATGGTTAATAAGGGAGTTTTATTCAGTGAAGCTATGAGAATTCTGAAGAAGGATTATCAATCAGATGATAGCACTTTCGTTAGTTGGGGAGACTACGATCGCAAGATGTTTGAGAGGAACTGTCGTGACTATGAGGTCAAGTACCCCTTTGGACCGCGCCATATGAATCTTAAAAATTCTTTCACCATGCTCCATGGGCTGGACAGAGAACCGGGCCTTGATACCGCCCTGGATTATCTTGGAATGAAACTAGAAGGCACTCATCACCGAGGGGTTGATGATGCGAAAAACATTGCTAATGTCTTTATTCATACCTTAAAGCAATTTAGGGGTATCGAGTAATTTTCAGGCATTAACTTAATGGAAGCAAACAAGAATTACCAGATTACTGTTTCGCCGGAAGCGGCCAAACAGGTTAAGCTTCAGCTGGAAAAGCGAGGGACTCCAAATGCCCATCTTAGATTGGGTGTTAAGGGTGCCGGCTGTTCTGGCTATTCTTACGTTATTCAATTTGAAGATTCTGCTCCAAGAGAGAAAGACAAACTCTTTCAAATGCATGACATCAGTGTCGTAGTAGATATTAAGAGCTTGGTTTACCTTAATGGTTGTACTTTAGATTGGGAAAAGACCTTAATACATCAGGGCTTCAAGTTCATTAATCCGAATGAGAAGTCAAAATGTGGATGCGGTCATTCTTTCTCAGTTTGATAAAGGAATTAACATGATTCATGGAATCTACCTACGAAGCAGGCCCAAAAACAAGTGGCACCTAGTGTCATTAGCAATGTCTCCAGAAGCAGCAAATCTTGAGATAGCAACTTTCAAAAAGCAAGCTGAACAAGAGGGTAACGAACAAGCGGAAGTGGCTGTCCAAATTTTCGATACAGTCTTCTGGATTCCTGAGTATGTAGACGAGATTAAAGAACAAAAACCAATGTTCAATTAAGCTATGTTATCACAAGATTTTTACGATTACTTATTGCACTTCGAGATAAATGAAGCGTCTCCCGAAAGCCTGGCAAATTTTACCAAGCTTGTGGAGTTAAATAAAGTATTTGAATATATGTTTGAAACATATATTAATCAACGTCTGAAAGAAAATTTCCACTCTCAGTATCTGTTGAATTTGATTCGTAATCTAGAAAAATCAGAGAAGACTAGTCATCTTAGTAAGTTGGTCAATGAGCGGTTAGTGGTCTTCATGACCATAAATAGAGAGTGCTTTGATCATTTCTATTATTTATACCGTAATGAATTCCGTAAAGAAAGAAATGTTCTTGACGCCCTGATTGAGAATTTGGGCAGAACGCCTCAATCTCGGTTTGAAGAGATGATGCAAATTATCGACTTGATTTCTCCCAATATTGGTATCGACAAGTATTCTCTAATACTTCTAATAATGGAATCGAAGGGCCCTGGCGGTAAAGCTCGCAGGTTACTTAACAGTGTAGTTATGGGTAAGCTAGAAGTGCCCGATCGCTACATGGTTCTAGTTAGGGCTGTGGAAAAACATAGTTCCCAAGTTTATGATTTACAAAACGCCCTGGTTGCAGAGTTTAAAGTCTTTGTCTCCAATCAATTCAAAACGAACAAAGATCAGGACGTTTTAGCATTGGCTTTACAAAGATGCATGCTTCCAATTACTCAATTGTACAATTGTACATTCTTGAATGAGGTCTTATATCATAATGCAGAAAACATTCCACATACTCTAGACTATTTATACCATAGGGCTGAGTCTGAGAATTTATGGGAATATCTTCTTCTATTAGGCGTTAATAAGAACAAAAAAGAGTTGTTACAGAGTATTGTTAAATCCAAGAGTCATCGTCTAATTGATAAATTTTTCTTACTATACAAGAATTACCCAGAGGTAAAGCATCTTGCTCCTTTCCTATGAGATGGCATGTTATATAGTTACATGATATCTCAAGGGAAACATGTCGAATGCTCTGAATCTCACAGAAATAGATCAAGAACAAGCTCTTAATCTTACCAAGTTTTTTATCCAATCACAACAGAATGTTTTTTTGTTTGGAAGACGAGGTGTAGGTAAGACAGACATTGCTATTCAAGCGGCCAAAGAATGTGGATATAAAATCAATTATATTAATCTAAGTGTAATTGAAAGGCCTGATTTGGCTGGCTATCCAGATATGAATACGGAAAGCGATATCATTAATTATAAATCGCCCCACTTCTTACCAAAGCTTCTACCTGATTCTAAACCAGACAGTATTATTCTGTTTGATGAAGTGGATAAAGTTCAAGCAGAAGTAACCGCTCCCCTATTAGAGATTCTATTGTTCAAGAAGATCAATGGTATACCCATCAATGCTGCTGCCTGTATTTTAACCGGCAACTTGATGAATGAAGGCGCTTACTCCAATGAGCTTAGTTCAGCCTTGTTAGATCGAGGCGCTAAGTACATTTTGACATTCAATTTTGAAAAGTGGGTGGATTGGGCCAAGGCACATAACGTGCATGATCTTATTCTCGGTTTTTTGCGCAGCGATCCAGATTTTGCTTGTGGAAAAGTAGAAGAATCTGTTTACGCTTCGCCATCACCTAGAAGTTGGACATGGGCATCACAAGCTTTGTTGAAGGCCAAGGAACTCAAAATAGGCGATATAGATTCGGTCACCCAAATCATCTCCGGTTATGTCGGATTTGAAGCGGCCCTAAGGTTCAAAATTTGGTATGAGTATTTTCGTAAGTTTGAGCCTTTCGTTCATTCACTAATTGAACGTGGCGAAATGTCTCTCGATTTCAGTAGCTTAGCACCTACTGAGAAAGTTGTCTTCGTAGTATCTGCTTGTTATTATGCAAAACAGAAAGTCTTTTCTGTGAAATCTAAGAATAGATTTGTATATCTAGAGCACTTATGTAACTTTTTCAACCAATACAAAGTAGAAGCTGAAGTTCAGGTCATGGGGTTACATAACTCTTTTGATTTTGACATGATCAGGGCGCACAAGCTATACACTTGTCAGCCATTTTTTGATCACTTTACTAAGTTGAGTGAGAACGTTACATTCAAGAAGTGATGACGCACCCTTGACATCCTATTTATAGGATTTAAGCTCTAAAGCGAGGCATGATGAGTGAAGTAGTACATGTAGATGATAATAATTTTGAAGCCGAAGTTCTCAATTCCAAAGTACCAGTTTTGGTAGATTTTAGCGCAACTTGGTGTGGACCTTGTCAAAGACAAATGCCACTATTAGAAAAGTTCGCCATTGAAAATGGTGAACGTGTGAAAGTCGTTAAAGTGGATATTGATGATGCTCCAGTGATTACCGCCAAATTAGGCGTAAGAGGAGTACCAACACTAATGTTGTTCAATGGAGGAAGTTCATTGGGCTCCAAGGTTGGCTTAACAAGCTTAGCTGAGATGAATAACTTCTTCTTGACTAAGATTACTGGCTAAGTTACGTTTTAACAATTTAATATTGAAAAAGGGCCGGCGTTTGCTGGCCTTTAGCTTTTTGATCAAATGAATATTTATATCGCATCCCTCTATCTAAAAGAGGGTATTAAAGTTCGTCGCCAAGGCTGGAACCAAATCAAAGGTTGGGAACAAATCAAATATCTCAGCTTGGATAACATCCAGTTTATCAAATTATCACTAGATGATTTGATAGCAACCGATTGGGAACTTGTTACAGAGGACAATCATGTGGTTTGAAGATTTAATGCTATTGGTATTGTTGGCTAGCGGAATTTTCCTTATTGGAATTCCAGCTTTCAAGTTCGCAAAACTAGTTATACCTCGCAAGAGAGACGCTTTAGCGGAAGCTAAGGAAAGACTTGAGCGGGCTCGTATAGATTTGGAAGCCGCTAAGGTAAACAAAGAAGCCGATAAGCTTTACGAAGATTTGTATGAAGAGGCTCTCCAAGATGAAGAGCAAATCCAACAGGAGAAACATAAATGAGTAAGACAGAAGAAAATTCCCTGACCGCCTTGATTATCAAGATTGGTCTTGGATTGGTTGTGTTAATAGTTGGCGTTATCCTTATTGCCAACATGGTTACTACAGTCGGTGCCGATGAAATTGTCATTAAGCAGGACTTAGTGGGTGGCCAGCTGCATGTGTGGGACACATCTGGTGTTCACTGGCAGAACTTTGGTACCGTCACTCGTTACAAGAGAAGTGCTCAGCTTTGGTTTAGTGCCAAGGAAGACGAGGGCAAGAAGACCGATGACTCCATCAAGGTGAGGTTTAACGATGGTGGTCACGGTAACATCAGCGGTTCGTTGCGTTACACCCTTCCAGTTGATCCTAACAAGATGATTGCTCTGCATCAAACTTATCATTCCATGGAAGCTATCGACCATGAATTGGTTCGCCAAGTGGTCAACAAGAGCGTCTTTATGAGCGGTCCTCTGATGAGTTCTCGTGAGTCTTATGCTGAGAAGCGAGCCGATCTCATCAATTACATCACTGACCAAATCGTTTATGGTGTCTATCGCACAGAGCATGATCAAGCCAAGACTATTGATCCTATTACTGGACAAGAGAAGGTGATTGAGACCGTCAAGCCCAAGCAGAAGGTTGGAGCACCCAACGGTATCGAGCGTGAAGAGGAAAGCCCAATTCAACGTTTTGGTATGAATGCATCGAACATTACCATCAATGGTATTGAGTACGATCCTGAAGTAGAGAAACAGATTCAGCAACAGCAACAGGCTACCATGGCAGTCCAACAGGCTATCGTGAACGCCAAGAAGGCTGAACAAGACACTCTGACTGTGGAACAACAAGGTAAGGCTGCTGCGGCTAAGGCCAAGTGGGACCAGGAAGTTCAAAAGGCTACAGCTGTGACCGCTGCTGAGCAAGAGAAGGCAGTTGCTGTGACTAAGGCTGAGAAGGACAAAGAAGTTGCTCAACTCAGTTTGGATACAGCCAAGCTAGCTGCTCAACAGACCATTACGGAAGCCAAGGCTGAAGCAGATGCTAAGAAACTACAAGTTCAGGCTAACAACAACTTGCAAGATAGATTGGCAGCATATGTGGACGTTCAGAAGGCATGGGCAGCAGCTTATGGCAGCCAGCGTCAAACTCCTGATATCCTCATGAGCGGTGGTAATAGCAGTGGTGGCGTTAATCAGTCACTAGTTGATTTGATGACTGTCAAGACAGCTCGTGACCTCAACGTTAGCCCCAAGCCATGATTATCTTCCTGACCATATTGTTTAGCATTATCGTCTATATAGTAGGGGCAGGAGCAACCCATGGTTATGGGAAACATCGATGGCCCAAACAAATGGGACATGATGGCTGGGGAAATCCAATAGATGAGAATGAATTTACTAGAGTTGCAGCCTCTTTCCTTTGGCTCTTCTATTGGACATTTGTTTGGCCATTCACCAAAACAAATGAAGTAACATTCTCTCATATCGAAAAGCATGCTGCTTTACAGATTGCTAAAAACAAAGCTCGTGTTGCTGACCTTCAAGCAACACGAGTCCAATTGGAGGCATCCAATGCGGAACTGGAAGCAGCTGAGGTTGAAGTAGAAAAAGAAATGTCCAAACTATGATGATTCTAGCTAAGCCGGAAAAACCACAAAAGAAGATAACTCAAAGACAAACTGCGACTTACAACTTTGATTGGGTTAGTAAGAAAGTTTCTTGGGATGGTTTTCTAGATTGGGCTAAGGAAACTATTCCGGCTGGCGCTAAAGACGTTACGCTGGAACTAATAGAAGATTGGCAATATGATGATTGCATTACATATCTAGAATTATCTTGGGATGAGATAGTTACTAATCCTAATTATGATAAAGAGATGAAGAAGTACGAAAGGAAACTTGCAAAGTGGAAAAAAGAATGCCAAGAGTAACCATGGTGATGGGCTATCCTGCTAGTGGGAAAAGCACTTTAACCAAAACGATAGTTAAGCACGGGGCCATCTCGCTTAATCGTGATACAGAAGGTGGCACTATTGCCGACCTTTTGCCAAAGATGGAAGCACTGCTCCAAGATCGCAAAGATGTAGTTCTAGACAATCTGTTTCCTACCGTTGAAGTTCGTAAACCATTTATCGAGATGGCAGCCAAACACAAAGCTGAGATTGCTTGTATTCTTATGGATACCAGTATCGAAGACGCTCAGTTCAATGTTGTTCAGCGAGCTATTGGCTTAATTGGTAAGTTTCCAACTCCTGAAGAGATTAAAAAGGCCAAACACACCAATATTTTCCCGCCATTGGTTCTATTCAAGTATAAGAAGGATTTTCAAAAGCCAACAACGGAAGAGGGATTCAAGTTCGTAACGACTGAAAAGTTTGTTCGTCAGGACAATCCTAACTTCACTAATAAGGCTCTCATTGTAGATTATGACGGCACTCTCAGAGAATGTATCAATGGTAACGATAAGTATCCTGTCAATAAGGATCAGATTGAGATTAAACCGAATCGTACAGAAGTTCTCAAGTCGTATAAAGACAAAGGATATATCTTGTTGGGCGCCTCCAATCAAAGCGGCATTGCCAAAGGCGAGGTTAGTGAGCAAGTTGTTACTGAATTGTTTGAGTACACCAATAAACAATTAGGCATTGATATAGAGTACCGCTTCTGCTCTCATCAATCAGCGCCCATCAGTTGCTATTGTCGCAAACCGATGAATGGAATTGGCGTTGAATTCATACTGAAACACAAACTAGATCGCAAACAGTGTATTATGGTTGGCGACATGACAACTGACAAGACGTTTGCTACTCGCTGCGGCTTCCAGTATGTTGATCAAGCGGAGTTCTTTAAATGAAAGAATCAATTAAGACAGAGTGTGGCTCTTGTGGTGGCACCGGTATTTATTGTGGCTTTGCGGAGCCAGAGGGTACTGGTGTAATTTGTTTTAACTGTGACGGCAGTGGTTGTCGAATCATTGAGTACGTTCCCTTTACTAGCCGAAAGGAACGTAGGAATGTCAGCAAAGTGATGCGCTCTCGTGGCACATTTATTGGAACGGGTGTGGGGCCGGTGGGCGACTACATAACTTATGAAGATTTTCTAAAGGGTAAGAAGCCATGAAGGAATATGAATTACTTATGAAGTTCGATGAGCATGAGGGCGAAGATATAGCTGATGCGGTATATGCCATTCATCAAGTTGTCTCAAATAGGCAGGGAGAGATTTTAGACGTTGCAGTTTGTCGAGCCAAGATGAGCATGATCTTTGACTACATTGAAGTAAAGAAAAGATTCGACAAATTGCGCATTGAAATTAACGACGACCTATCGTTTGACAAAAAAGGATTCAAAGTTGTTAATACCAAATTCCAAACTTTAGATGAAGTGGAAAAGGCAATTAGAAACAAGGCGTTTTTATAAAAGTTTTAATGAGGTAATGTTATGATTAAGGTAGAGATGTTAGTCGGTATTCCCGGTTCAGGTAAATCCACGTATGCCAAGCAGGTGGTTGCCAAGGATCCATCCAACTATGTTCGAATCAACAACGATGATTTACGAGCAATGATGAACGGCTCCGTTTGGTCTGCCGATTATGAGAAGATGATTACGGATGCCCGCAACTACCTAATCCGAGACGCCCTTAAGCGAGGCAAGAACGTCATCATTGACAACTTGAACCTCAACCGTCGTCACTTCGATGATGTGTGTAAGATTGCCAAGTCTGTCAACACAGACGTTCAAGTCTTTGAGAAGGCTTTCTATATCGAATTGGAAGATGCTCTAGAGCGTAACTCCAAGCGTGAAGGTGCGGCTCGTGTACCTGATGACGTTGTCAAGAAGTGGTGGAAGGATTCTGGTGGTAAGCAGTTTAGGCATTATCATCCACGTGTTGAAATCTTCCAAGAGCACAAAGGCAACCTACAATCGTTGGCAGAGGCTCCTGCTAACGTTCCAGGTGCACCAGAAGCAGTTTTGTGCGACTTGGACGGTACATTAGCCCTGATTCATGGCAGAAGCCCCTACGATGCTTCCGACTGTGATATCAAGGACTTCCCAAACGTTCCTGTTATCGAAACCATTCTTGCCCACTACGCAGCTGGTCGCAAGATCATCTTCTGTTCGGGCAGGGAAGACAAATACCGACCAGAAACTGTTAGATTCATTGAGAAGTGGGTGACACACCCCAAATACGTTGTGAAAACTGACACTACTTTTGGGCCAGAAGGAGATATGGTTAATAGACCTATTCCATATCAGCTTCATATGCGTAAGACTGATGACTTCCGTAAGGATGCCATCATCAAAGAAGAAATCTATAAGGAACACATTGAAGGTAAGTATAATGTGTTGCTTGTCTTAGATGACCGCGATCAAGTGGTCGAGTTTTGGAGGGGCAAGGGCTTAACTTGCTTCCAAGTCGCTTATGGCAATTTCTGAGATGAGTTTTTACGTAGTAGTCAGAAAGATTACCGTAGACAATACTTATCTTCCGACCTATGAGATTGCATATGAGAAACCAGCACCAGGCGTTAAGAATGCGCATCTTACGCCTGGTGACTATGTTTATGTTTCCAAATGTAGCTGGAGGCGTGAATACAACGAAGTGGTCTACGAAGTTTGGAAAGTTTCTAATGAAGATGGTAAGCTCATCGAAGAGTTAACTGAAACTTTTACTGCGGAGAGGCAATGAGGCGTCTCATCTATCTTAAAGTAACATACGGGGAAAAATCCGATGCTGCCTTCAAACAGTTCAAAGAGGATTTGAAAGGGCTAAGCTACATCAAGTTGATCAAGGAATACGCGCCTAAACCAGAAGCTTTGGTGGAGTTTCCTGACAGTAGGCTTGATGATGCATACGAGGCTCTCAGAAAATTGGATATAGTAGCCATCATCGATTCCATGCTACCAAAGGGCGAACAATGAAAAGACCTTATATGAATAGATTTCCAGTCCATGAGTGGGATTACGAAGAAAAAGATATTTCTGCGGTAATCTATTCATACTACGAAAAGACTCCTCGTGATGATGAATTCGAGTACGAGGATGAGGATGAAGAATTAGACGAAAATGATGAAGAAGACACTTGGATACACAATAAAGATACCGAGGAGAAGAATTCTATTAGGAAGTTAAAACTTGAGGACATCAATCTTCAAATGTTGATAGATAATCTTCCAGAAGGTGTTCAGCCATCTGATGTTAAGATATCTATGTACATAGACTGTAGTGATATGGCTGTTGAGGGTACTAAACTATCTTTCCACTATCACAAACATCTCCCCGCCCGTCCTGAGCTTTACAAACGAGATAAAGAAGCTTTCGATAAAGAATATGCTGAGTTTCAAGAGAAATTAGCTGCTTATGAAAAGTGGGAGAAAGAGCAGCAGATAAAAGAGTTAGAAGATAAGCTGTCTAATCTGAAAAAATAATTTTAGAAAATAAGCCCTTGACCTCCTATTTATCGGAATTAAGATAGGTGTATGATCAAGCTACCACGAACGCTACACATTGAGGGCTCCAGGCTTCCCAAGGGGAAGACCGATCCCGAGGCGGTAGAATTTAATAAATTAGCTGGTCAATTTCTAGTGGTAGAAGAAAAGGTAGATGGCACTGGTGTCAGCCTGTTTTTTGACAAAGACTGGAATCTACAGATTTGGCATAGAGGTAGCCCTGCCAATTCAAAAGAGTTCTACCAACTGCATCGATGGGCCGCAAATTACACCAATCAATTGTTTGATACTCTAGAAACTAGATACGCTCTATTTGGCGAATGGATGCATCAAAAACATACTATCTTTTACGATAGCCTTCCACATTATTTTTTGGAATCGGACATCTACGATAGTAAAGAAAATGTATGGCTTTCTACTAAGGCAAGAAATCAATTGCTGACTAAATGTCGTCCATTTATGTTTTCAGTGCCTATCGAAAAAGCTTTCAAACCAACTCGCCTAGTTGATGTAACAAGATTAGTTACTCGTCCCATGTATCAATCGTTGCATTGGCGAGAGCGTCTTTGGAAATCTTGCGAGAGATTCAACTTAAATCTAGAGGAAGTTCTTAAACAAACTGATCAATCGGATTTAATGGAAGGGTTGTATATCAAGCATGAAGATGATCAAAAGGTCATCGGACGATACAAATATGTTCGTTATGAGTTCGTAGAGAACATTATTAATTCTGGCTCTCATCTTAGAGACAGACAACCTATACCAAATTTACTTTCTTCGGAGATATTCTAATGTATATCATTTTCGGAATAGTGCTATTGGCTTTCATTTATCTTTTGTGGAAGCTGTTCATTGATGGATGGCTTTTCAAGATCATTCTGTTTTTTGGCGGCTGGTTTGGGATTTATGTGTTCTGTCGAATGCATCTCGAAGGGGCCACTAAAGTTGGAATTACTATCGGTGTCGATAACCCCATCTCTTTTACGTGGGCAGCAGTAGTCCCAACTGTTATATGTTTTCTAGTTCTTTTATTTACAAAGGTTCACAATGACTAATTGGTTCAAAGGAAATGGCTTTCTTAGTGAAGAGGGTCAAAAAGTTGTGCAAGAGTTTAAAAACGCATTGAGTAATGTCTTGGCTTCCAAAGAAGTTGAAGACATGAATCATGGTGACGTTCTAACGTTACAAGCTAACATGGCTAAAATGGTGGGCGATCATTTCTCCAATTTTCTTTTAGCCAGAGAAGATGCCAAGAAAGCATTTAGTCATTTGACTGATAAACAGTTCTATGCCTACTTGCAAGAGAAGTATGGTGACAAGTGGCAGCTGGTGGCCTTGACCAAGGAAGAGTTAGCTCGATGCCCAACACCGACACAGGAAGAGATACAGGCGGCTTTTGATCAAGGACAGGCTAATGCTGAGGCTGCCAGGAAAAATCACATTGTAATGCCTTCTTCTAATATGAGATTTAAGTGAAATTATGTTACTAGTTCAACAGTATTTGGAAACTCATAACTTCAATGAATTGATTAGGGATCATGGTGTTTATCCATCTTTCTCTAAATCAGATCGTAAGTTCTCTTTGAATTATGATCAAATTGAAGCAAAGGAAAGTGATCCTTTGGCCCAAGAATGCCGTGGGCTAGTCTTGTCTCGTGAAGATGGTCGTTCAATATTCGAAGACCAAAATGCTAAATTTCCTGGTGTGGAATATGATCGTTATAGCATTTCGCCTGGTAAGACCAAGGTTCTAGCATATCCTATGAAGCGATTCTTCAACTATGGCCAAGGATCTGCGGCCGAAATTAATTGGAGCGATCCATATCTGGCGGTATTAGAAAAGTTGGACGGAACTCTATGCATCGTATATTGGGATCCATTCACCGATCAATGGTGTGTGGCAACTCGCTCAGTTCCCGAAGCAGACTTGCTGATGGACAACGGTATCTATACTTTTCGAACTTTGTTCGAGAAGGCTGTAGAAGACACGACTGAATTGACCTTCAATGCACTAACGGGATGCCTTGATAAAGGCTATACTTATTGTTTCGAATTGACCACCCCATACAATCGTATTGTGGTGCACTATCCAAACAATGGTGTAACTTTGCTTGCGGCTCGTGATTTAGCTACTTGTAAGGAAGTAGATTTTTATCACGAGGTAGTTCAATATCTAAACTGTGTAGTTCCATTTGTGCAAGCACACACGTACACGTCTGTGCAAGAACTTGTGGATTGGGTATCTTCATTAAACCCAATGGAACACGAAGGTGTTGTAGTTAGAGACTCTAAGTTCAACCGTATCAAGGTCAAGAATGCGGCATACGTAGCTTACAACAAGGTACGTGACGCTTTAGGAACTTCTGAACGTAATTGCGTCGAATTGATTCTGTCAGAAAAAGATGACGATGTCATCCCAATGCTGCCAGAAGAGATTGTCAAGAACCTTCAGAAGCTCAAGGTCGGTGTTCAGGCAACTATCAAAGAGCATGATGAGGCTTATAAAATGGCCAAGGCTAAGGCTGATTTGATGGCGCCAGGTGATAAGAAGACTTTTGCTATTTTGGTTACCCAAAACAAGAGTTTATGGTCAGCCCCATTCTTTCAAATGTTCGAGGGTAAAGTCTCGAATATGAAGGACTTTATTGCTAAGAACCGCAAAGACGGTACTTGGGGCAATAGTTTTCTTGATAAGATGCTGGAATTGGCAAAAATTCATTCGCCCTGATATATAGGGAATTTGGAGGGGTTGACGCCACCTAAAACTGGCGTTACCCTTCCAGTGACCTTCCACGGTCCTAACCTTTTTATTTTCTTTATGGAGGTAATCATGTTATCACTTTGGAATCCATTAGTTCCTGTTAGGGAACGTTCGGATAGTAGAATGTCAGTAAAGAATTATTTCGACCGTTTGTTCGAGGATTCTTTTACTGCTATGACTCATGACCTATTCACTGCCCCTTGGGCTGGCCTAGGAATTGAGAACAAAAAGAATGAAGACGGCACTTTAGCTGTTTCCATTGACATTCCTGGTATCAAGGAAGAAGACATCACTATTGAAGTCAAAGAGGACGTAGTGCATGTCAAAGGTAAGCGTACTACCGCCACTTCCTCTTATGAAGTGAGCAAAGCATTCAACATCCCTGAAGGTTACACTTCAGATGATGTGAGGGCCGAGCTAACCAACGGTGTACTAACCCTGACACTTGCTGCCAAGCAGCTCCCTCAAAAAGAGGTAAAGAAGATACCAATAACTTCTCCTGTTAAACAGTTGAAGTAAGTTGAAAAAGGGCCGGTTGATTAAATCAACCGGCCCTTTTGTTTTTGCTATTAATTACGATATATACTATGTATGAACAAATACATGTATGAGAGTGATTATAGTGGAGACTCTCTTAGATGGCTTACTAAGATTACCGAATTAAATCCTAAGTTCGGTAACGATGAAGAGCTTGAGAAACTTCAGGATGAAATAATTGCAGCCAAAGATGCTGCTATGGCTTACTTCTTTGCAAGCGAATTTTCATATAAACATTACCGAATGCAAAAGGTAGTACTAGATAAAAAAGATCCTAAGTACGCTTTCGCATTTGCTCAACATATTCCCAACGCCGATATCAAAGCATTACAAAACGTAGTCGTTGATTCAAAGAAGATTAAATACATTACCAAATTTGCCTGCTTCGTTAAACAAGCCGACCGCAAACTTTTAGAATCAGTCATTCTCAAATCTAAAAAAGTCAAGTATGCCCACATGTTACTCAAGCATGTAAAGGGCGTTGACGTTAATAAATTCAAACAGATTATCCTTGAATCAAATAAACCACGATATCTATTCGAATTAGCTAAGCATACTCATTCGCCATCCGATATCGAGATGATAGAGGATTTAATTATCAAATCTAACTCCTTTACTTACATGCGTCTTTTTGCTGAAAAGATAAAGAAGGCCAACGTAGATAAGATTGAACAAGCTGTTTTAGCAACTGATAATGGAGTTGAAATCAAGAAATTCGCTAAATATGTGCGAAAATCAAAGATGAAACAGTTCTTATTAGTTATGTAAGTTGGTGTTATTATTGCATTGTCTTATGATTAAGACAATCAAGCATGGTGTCAATCTGATAAGACACGCTCTAAGAGATGTAGGAGTTAGCGAAAAGCGCTCTTCCAAATGGCCAACTCTAGAGAAACATTTCCTGGCCGAACATCCAACATGTGAAGCTTGTGGCAGTAAGAAGCGCTTAAATGTGCATCATTGCAAGCCTTTTCATTTAGACCCAGCCCTAGAGTTAGATCCAAACAATCTAATTACGCTATGTATGGATACCAAAGAGTGCCATCTGCATCTTGGTCATGGCGGCTCTTTCAAACAGTATTGTCCAGACGTTAGAAAGTATGCTGCAGAAGCTTTGGCACATCCTGACAAATTTGATAATCTTGTTAAGGAAGCTTTAGCTAATAGAAAAGTTAACTGATATAGGAATCAAGATGCGCCTATTCCTTTGGTCTCTCATTTTCACCGTCATATTGCTGGTCGGATTTGCACAAGTTGTTACGCCCTTTATTAAACATAAAAGTGTTGAACATAAATTACCAATTCACAAAACTTTATATGTAGAGCGCTACATCGAAGATGATGAATTGTTTTATATTTTTAGGGCAACGATGGAGTGGAATAAAGTTACCAACGGCCAAGTAACCTTTGACATCAAAAGATTGCCTCAAAGAGAAATAATGGTTACGGATGCTATTGTAGTAGTTAACGTTAGCCCAGATTATCCAGAAGTCATTATGTTGGATGCATCTAAGAATCAAAAAACACTAGGCTACTGTAATATGAGTGGCTTACCTTTCATAGCCTTGATTCCAGAGAGATTAGATGATAAGATTTATACTCAGGTCATGTTACATGAACTTGGACATTCATTGGGGCTAGAACATGTTGAAGGTGATGCCGGAATAGGTATGTTGATGTATCCGACAGTCGAGCACGGTTCTTTGCATATTACTGATGGTGATTTATTTCAACTCTGTATGTTGTATCATTGTGATCCAAGGAAGTTCCATGGAGTGGACGAAAATTGATGTAACTCGATGTCCTACTTGCGGTTCAAGGTGGATGCGAAAGGCAAGAAAGAATTCATACACTGATTGTTCTAATAGAAGTGAATGTGGGACATGGAAGGTTCAATTTGAAAACATCAATCCCTTGCCAATTATCTGCAAACAATTTGATGATGGTAAAGGTTGGTATTACGTAATTGAATGGGATCTAACAAATAAAAAGTGTAAGGTTTCAAGCGTCAATATGTCAAAAGGTGCTCCAGTAATAAGATTTGATTTTGCATTACCATTTACAATAACTTTAGAAAAGCTAGAAATATATTTGTTATTCTCATAACGGTGCTATCATGGATTCCCCCAAATATAATAGAACATTCCATTTGCCCTGGAGTCCTGGTGGGACCTCGGATGACAAGATAGCTACGTCCGTTGATAATCTAATTGGTAAGCCTATCATCATTACTGAAAAGATAGATGGTTCAAATACTTCTTTAGAGACTAAAGGATGTTTTGCGCGTACTCATTCTGGCGCACCATCTCATCCATCTTTTGATGGCCTTAAAGCTTTGCACGCAACACTCAAGCATAAGATTCCTGCCAACTACCAAATGTTTGGTGAATGGTGTTATGCACTTCATTCGATTGCCTATAATGAGCTGCCGGGATATTTTCTTCTTTTCAACATTAGAGAACTAAACGAAGTTCTTCCAACCATTTGGCTTTCTTGGGCAGAAGTTAAAATGTGGGCAGAAGATATTGGAGTTCCAACAGTTCCAGTCTTATTCGAAGGAATTGTAAAGTCAGAATCTGAATTGAAGATTTTAACAGAATCTTTTATGAAAGAAGCTTCTTGTTGCGGTGGTATAAGGGAGGGCGTGGTTGTCCGTTTAGCCAATCAATTTCAAGATAATGACTTCTCCAATTGTGTGATGAAGTGTGTTCGTGCAAACCATGTACAAACTTCGGATCATTGGAAAGATCAGGAAATCATTAAGAATAAATTAAAGTCCTAATTTGGGTGCTTGACTCCCCCGGCATCTGCGTTATATTATGTGAATAACTAGACATCAGATACAGGGGAATTTAACGAAGGATAGAACTATGGGTTTACGTAGATTTCATTTCGAAAGATTGGAAGATGCGTCTGGAGTAAGTGGTTGTGGAAGAGTAGCTGAAGGCTGCTTATTTACTGATACTGGAGAGGCCGTTGTCCACTGGTTGGGCGGTCACGGAAGTATTAACGTATACCACTCCATTGATGATGTGATCTATGTTCATGGTCATGAGGGTAGGACTAAGCTTATCTTCGATGATCCACAACCTGTTGAAAGCGGAAAGAAAGAAGAATTAAAGAAGGATGGAAACTAAGTTACGCACAATATTCATTGGCGACATTCATGGTTGTATTGATGAGTTCAATGAGCTACTTGAAAAACTCAAGTATGATCCACAAGGAGATGAACTCATCCTATTAGGAGATTTGGTAGATCGCGGCCCCGATTCTGTGGCGGTCGTTCAGAAAGCTAGAGAGATGAATGTAAAGTGCCTTATGGGCAACCATGAACACAAGTTCGTCAAATGGTTCAGATCACAAGGAACCAAAGTAGATGTTTATGATCGTAGAGACTACTACGGAAAGTTATCCGATCAAGATATTGTTTATATTCACGACATGCCACTCTATGTTGAGTTTGCAGATGTCATTGCAGTTCACGCCGGGTTAAAACCCGGCATTCGTTTATCTGAGCAGTCAAAAGATGATCTCATGTACTTGAGATACACTGATTCAGATAGGAAATTCATTAGTCTCAAAAAAATCAACAAGCTAGGCAAGGAACAACTTGGCGCTAGGTTCTGGACAGAGTTCTGGTCAGGGCCAAAGAGTGTAGTGTATGGGCACAACGTTCACTCTTACACAGATCCTCTTATTGAGGAGACGGCTCCAGGTGTAACTTGTTATGGCATAGATACCGGCTGTTGCTTTGGTGGACGACTAACCGCCCTCATTTGGGAGACCAAGGAAATCGTCCAGGTCCAAGCGAAAAAGGCATATTACAAATCAGACTTCGAAATAAGATAAATCACTCCAACCAACCTGAGGTACTACCAACATGAAAGAGAAAAAAGCCGACCTGTTCGAAACCATTTTTGAGGACAAAGTTGATGCGATATGCATCACAACAAACGGACAATATACTCTAGATGGTAAGGCGGCTATGGGTGGTGGATGTGCAGGAGTTTGTGCCAAGCGCTGGCCCACTACAGCGATTAGATTGGGCAAGTGTTTGAAGAACTTCGGCACCAATGTTCCATTCGTAATTGGAGCGCTCGATGTCAAAGGAAACTATATTGACATCACTCTCAAGATGATCAAGGAACGTAAGTTCAAGTGCTTGATACTCAGCTTCCCAACTATCAACAACTTGATTGATGGGGCCAGCTTAGATCTGATCAAGCGGTCAGCTCTTGAGTTAAGGGTAATGGCTGACAAGTATGATTTAAGAAACATAATTGTCCCTCGACCAGGTGTTGGTATAGGCGGCTTGACATGGGGTGATGTCAAATCAGTCTTAGAACCAATTCTCGACGACAAATTCACAATCGTTTCTTTTGAACACGAGGAATAATTATGAACAAGGGAAAGTTGATCTGGTGGGGCAGTAATGCCGTCCTTTTTCTAATGTATTGGGCAATGTTCACGGCAATTTGGAACTGGTGGATTGCTCTAAACTTAGCTGCAACTATAACTGGAATACAGATATATATTCAGTACGAATTGGATAAAGGCAAAATAATAAAATGAAACTACTGAAGTGCAAGCTATGTTTGGGTGAAATTGATATCGTCGGAAACGAACGCTCTGTCAACAGAAAAGTAAAATGTCAGAAGTGCGGATTCACAAATGAATTCGAGAACAAAGGTCCGGAAGTTGTTGTGATTAAGAAGCGTCCTGTCCAATGATCTGAGCTTGATTTTCTCTGAACCATTGAATAGTTTTACGCAAGCCAGTTACCAAATCAGTCTTAGCGGTCCAGCCCAACAATTCGCGGGCTCGGGTAATGTCTAACATTCTCTTTGGCTGACCATCGGAGACTTCTCCAGTAAATACAATTTCGCCTTGATACTCTGTTAAATCTTTAACAAGATAGGCTAGATCTCTGATAGAAATATCTTCGCCAATGCCTAAGTTGATTGGCAGGTTGGTGTCAAGACCACTATTTATTGCCTTGGCGATGGCTTCTGCCGTATCTCCAGCATAGAGGAACTCTCTAGTGGCTTCACCAGTTCCCCAGCATTTTACAGTTTTGCTATTGGTCTGAATTGCCTCTTCAAATTTACGGACAAGAGCAGGAATAACGTGGCTGTAAGTGAGATCAAAAGAATCATATTCGCCATACATATTTACTGGTATAAGGTGAGCGCCTGCAAGATTGTATTGCTGACGATATGTTTGTCCCAGCATCATTAAGGTTCTTTTAGCCTGTCCATATGGGAAGTTTGTCTCTTCAGCGGCCCCGTTCCAAATGTCATCTTCTTTAAAAGGGGCAGGGCAAAACTTGGGATATGCGCACACTGAACCTAGTGAGTAAACTTTTGGCACACCATAAATACGAGCTGCTTCATAAACGTTGAGGGCCATCTGAGTGTTGTCTCTCAGAAAATCAGCAGGATTGATACGATTTCCAAGAATACCCGCGCACTTGGCAGCCATGTGCAAAATGACATCTGGCCGATAGCGCCCTACATTATCTTCGAAATTAGAAAAATCTAGCACGTTTAATTCCTTACTTGATGGTGCCCAGACTTCGTGTTGATCGCCTTTTAATTTAGGAACTACATGTTTTCCAAGAAATCCAGTTCCTCCAGTTACTAATATCCTCATTTATGATGATCCTTTATTGTCTTTTCCTTACGAGCCAATTCTAAATCAAATTTAATCATTTCATCAACCAAGTCTTCAAAACTATAAACTGGTTCCCAACCTAGTTTAGTTATTAGTTTAGTTGGGTCTCCACATAGGGCATCTACTTCTGATGGTCTTAAATAACGGGGATCAAATTCAACATATTGAGAATAATCCAAGCCAAGCTTAGAGAAGACCAACTGAGCAAACTCTTTGACTGAATGCATCTCACCGCTGGCCACCACAAAATCATCTGCCTGTGGCGCTGTAATAATTTTATACATTGCTTCAGCCACATCTGCGGCATGTGACCAGTCTCGCTTAGCATCTAAATTACCAAGATAAAGTTTGTCCTGCAATCCGAGTTTGATTCTGGTAGCAGCCATTGTGATCTTACGAGTCACGAAGGTTTCGCCTCTACGTGGAGATTCGTGATTGAAAGAAATAGCATTACAGGCATGTAATCCGTAAGCTTCTCGATAGTTTACAGTGGCGAAGAAGCCTGCCACCTTAGCGACTCCATAAGGAGAGCGAGGATGGAATGGCGTGTTTTCGCTCTGAGGTGGTGGTATAGAGCCAAACATTTCCGAGCTAGAGGCTGTCAAGAATTTTGTTTGTGGACTATTTTTACGAATAGCCTCCAACACTCTTATGACACCAGTACCAGTTACATCCATTGTGTACTCTGGAATATCAAAGCTAACACGCACGTGGCTTTGAGCGCCCATATTGAAAAACAAATCCGGCTTTATATCGCCTACCCAGCTTGCCAGCGATGAGTAGTCAGATAGATCACCATAGATCATTTCCAGCATAGTACTATCAACATGAGGATCAGAGTACACGTGATCAATACGGTCAGTATTAATTGAACTACTACGGCGCTTCAAGCCATAAACTTTGTAACCCTTGGCTATTAAAGAGTCACATAGGTAAGAACCGGTTTGTCCTGTTATTCCTGTAATACATGCTGTGGGCATATTTCTTCTCCTGTAGATTCTTCTGCCATAGGCATTTCTTCTACAATAGGCAACATCTTTTCTTCTACAGGCATTTCTTCCTTCGGAGAAAAGGTTTCTATTATTTTATTGTAAACCCTTTTGACATCAGCAATGTAATGAAGCCCGTAGGGGTCTCTCAAATTTGCTTCGACCTTGTTCAAAAAATCTTCATACTTTGCATCATCATATTCTTCCATAGCTTTTACTAAGCCTGGACAGTCGATATTGTAATATCTTCCTTCTTTTTGTACGAATCTTCTCAAATCAAGATATGGAGGAATATTAAAACTATCAATGTTGTAGCAACCCATGTAAAGAGGAATAGTTCCAGCTAGCAAGACATCTGGCATCTTCTCACTGAAAAAATTGTAGCTGAATATTGGGTCGTATGAATTTTCGCAACATATTGAAAACCTTGCACTTTTCAAAGTCTCTATCTTGTTATTCGTGTCAAGCTTTCCACGATAGTATGGCTTTGGTACAAATGAATTGCCGTACCAAGAAACTTTGAACTTAGTATAGTTACTCAAATAATCTGCTAACCCCATTCTCAACGAATATAATTCTGAAGGATGTTTTGATGTTTTGTTATTAGCAACAAATACTACTTCGTTTGATTTTAGTTTCCAAGGCAACCAGTTCTTGCGTAAATAGTCTGGATCAGTATAGCTAACACTGTAATAGTTAACTTCTACAACTTTGTCGTGAAGTGACATATGTTCAAATGCTTTGACAGCCCAAGTGAAGATCTTATTATATCTAGATACATAATCAAAGTTATAGTCTTTTTCATTAACACATCGTGGTTCTATAATTAGGATACTATCATCTGGATCTGGATTAGGAATTGAATACCAATTAACTCCGACATTATGAGTCCCAAAAATCTTTTTATCGGAATAAGTAATTCTAGCGCGTTCATCTTCGAATGCAACATATGAATTAGGTAAGTTGGAATATACAATTGTTATTTCTAATTTAGACATTATGCTCTCTTGAAAAAGTTGAGGGTAGATTGTATACCGGCATCGATTGTCCAACCAGAATTCCATCCCTTTGAAATTAATTTGTCTGCACTTAACATAGTATATAGCATTTCGCCAGGCACAGCGTCAGCATGGATTACTTGTGATGTACTATTAAGCATGTTTAGTATCTTATCAGCGACTTGGTTTACGCTCGTTTGTGTATTGGAACTGACATTGAAGATGCCATCTAATTCAGACTCCATCGCCAACATATTAGCGGAGACTACATCATCTATATATACAAAGTCTCTGGTTTGTTCTCCATCACCAAAAATAGTCAGATTTTTATTCTCCAAAGCATTGTTTATGAAGATAGAAATTACTCCAGCCTCTCCTTTAGCATTTTGGCGCGGCCCATAGACATTGCTGTACCTCAATACAGTGTATTGCAATCCATGTATCTTGCGAAACATCTCTAGGTACTTTTCTATTGTTAATTTGGCCAATCCATATGGAGACTCTGGTTTTGCTTCAGATGATTCCGTAAAAGGCAGAGCGGCATCAACCGAATAGATAGCTCCACCTGTAGAAGAAAAGATTACTCTTTTGACTTTATGCCTGACACAGTTTTCTAAGACATTAAGACTACCTACGATATTAGTCAGAGCATCTTGCTGAGGTTCCCTAATGGAATGTCGTAAATTAATTTGAGCTGCTAAGTGGAAGACGTAATCAAAGTTATACTTAGCAAATAAATCATCGAGAGAATCAGTGATACTTCTCTTTATGAAAATACCGCCATGTATGTTATCAAAATTGCCCGTTGACAGATTGTCTATTATAATTACTTCATGACCGAGTTTAACTAGTGCATCAACTACATGGCTTCCAATAAATCCAGCACCACCGGTAACTAAAATGTTCATGTTATTTGCTTTTTATATAGTGATTGAGGGTGTCCAATATATGATTCTGTTCCGCACCGCTCAACTCTGGATAGCTAGGTAAAATGAAACACTCTCTATTAAGAGTTTCAGCATTGGTGCAATCACCATACGATACAACACAGTTATTGACCAAATGTGTGTGAGCGCTGATAGGGTAAAACATTGGTCGTATCTCTATATCATTGGCTTTGAAATATGCTTCTGCTTTATCGTAGCTACCATTGCTAGGAACTCTGACACCAAACATCCAGTTCGAGTGCTCAGTATTAGGAGCTTGCTTTTGGATGAACACATCTTCCCTATTATTTAGAGCATTACAATAATTACCAAAAACAACTTTTTTCATATCAATAATATCTGGTAATATTTCTAATTGACCAAATAGAATAGCTGCCTGTATATTAGTCATTCTATAATTATAACCAAGCTCTTTATGAACGAATCGTTTGTCAGATTGCCCTTGCCCATATAAACATTTCGCAAAAAAATAAGCATCCTCATCGTTGGTAACGAAAGCTCCACCTTCTCCACTGGTTATGTTCTTGTTTCCAAAGAAGGAAATAGCGGAGGCGTAGCTGGCAGTGCCGGAGTATTGATCTTCATAGGTTCCTAAAAAACCTTCACAGTTATCCTCTACAAATAAAGTGTTAGGATATTTTCTTTTTAATTCTGGAACATTGATAATGTTTCCGATGTTGTGAACTACTAACACAGCAGCACTGGGACACATTTTGATAGTTTGATCCAGCTTTTCTAAATCATAATTCCAAGTATCAAGTTCGCACTCTACAGCAAATAATTCATAGCTAGAGTCAAATAAAAAGGCATTCCAGGCAGCCACATATACATTGTTTGGGACGATGATGGCATTTTTACCGTGTTTAGTCGAGAGGCACTTTGCTAATAAATGACAGGCGCTTGTGCCATTGTTTAATGGTAAAACGTATTTGACTCCTAATAATTCTTGTAGCTTTTCTTGTACCATCACTAAATACTTACCGTGCGAAGAAAGCCAAGTTGAATCTATAGCATCGTGTACATGCTTAAGAGAGCTGGAAGGTAAGTATGGTTTGTAAACGGGGATCATTTAGATTTGATAGCTATTCCAACACCAGGCATATTTTTTTCATAGTTATGATATTCTAAATCTGGGAAAATGCTCCTCATACCATCGAAAACTTCTTTTAATCCTGCTAGGACGATATCATCAAATAATAGAATGCCACCAGGACTTAGATGCGGTATAACATTTACAAGATCATCAATAGCGCCTTCTCTGGAGTGATCTCCATCTACCAATATTAAATCAAATTGCATCGTCGGGTTCTTTTGGAAGAATTCTGGTATTGTCTTATGACTATCTCCACTAATGAAATGAATCTCTTTTTGATAACCTAATTTCCTCATTTCATTACCTACAAAATCTGGTCCTGGATTAGCAATACCGGCATAGTCGTATTGCCACATATCAAAACTGTAAATCTCACACTCTGGTACCGTAGCGCAGACCATGCCCAATGACCACCCTCTTCTAGTGCCTATCTCTAGATAGTTTTTAGGATGAATTTTTTTGGCAGCCCAATACACAAAGCTTCTAGTTTCAGCTTGCCCATTATTTAGTAAATTCATTAGTTCAGGACCAATTACCAAATCAGGAGTCATTGTGTTAATTATTTTCTGGACAGCTTGAAAATTTTCGGGTCTTAAAACTTCTTGGAATAATTCTTCAGATTGCATTTCGCCGCCTTTAATATGTTTTATGTTTTCTTTGCAAAAATTTACCGTTATCTAACTCTTCGCCTGACTGTGCGGCTTCCACGATCTCTATAATTTTTTCGTCAACTTCATCAATTAGCTGATTGCGCTGCACATTCAAATCACAAGCTTTTTTGAGGCTATCCCATAAAATTTGGGCACCTTCTTCAGAAAAGTATTTTGCTTTATACTCTTCGAAAGTCATTCGACGAATCTCGTAAAGCAATTCTTGATTGTTCCACATTTTCAAGTCGATTGTAATTAACTTATCAATCAACCCTCCAAGAGTATCAGCCATGGTTTTTCTCCCTGTATTCATGTTCCAATTTTTCTAATCGCTCTCTATTTCTGTAACCCAATACTCGTATTGGGCACCCCGCCACAATTGTGTATTCTGAAACGTCTTTACTAATTAAGCTTAACGCTCCTACCGAAGATCCAACTTTTAGGGTAATATTCGGTAAAATGACACTGCCACAACCGACTATGACGTGTCTCTCTAAAGTAACTGGTCCGGCTTCTACCTTCTTATACTCATCTGGTACGGTAGGACCAGTTAAATATCCTTCTTTATAATCATCTGTAGCTGTAAAAATATTGCATCGCGCCGCCATTCCTACAAAATCTTCTAGGGTAATAAGCCCACCATTACCAGCGAGTTGTACATTGAATGCAATATGTACATTGTTGCCTATGATGATTCCCTTACCGGCAGATAAAAAAGATAGAGCATCAATTCTAACATTGGAACCAATATGAATATTTTCTGGGTGAATGAACTGAACTGAGGAGTCAATCTGGACGTTTTCTCCACAACTGCCAAAGCGCTTCAAATCTTCTTTCGATAATGTTTTCATTTGTTTTTCTAACCGTCAACGTGGTTATATCAATATTATTTTATCCCTATAGTGCTCGTCATGCGGATGCGGTAAATGATGCTAAAAACAACGTATCAAATTTTTGATTCTTCAGCCGGAAAAACAATAGTTTTCCGTAATCTTTATTTTATAGATGGGAAATTTATTTTTAATGGCACAGCATCTGGCTCTGAAATTGCTACTTATCCTAATGTTCATTATCGCCATACTAAACGTGAAACTTGGGCGCCCGCAATAATGGAATTGCCAGACCAAAATGATGTTCCAGTTGTTACAACTCCTCATTTTTATTTAAAAGAATCTGTCAACAATTACATAACTCACGCTTTAGCAGATGATGTGTTTTCTGTTTTTTATAGTCTCTATCGATGTAGAATTAATTACAACCCATGCGTTTGTATCGTAGAAACATCTGGTGGCGAAACGTTTCATGATTGTAAAGGAATATTTAGATGTCTTTTTGGACAAGAAGCTATTGGACTTAATTGTCTTAAAGAAACATACTCACAAGTTTGTTTCGAAACTTTTGTTGTAGGAAATGGAGATTCTGGTTCCATTTCTTTCGATTCTAATTATGCAAGTCCATTTCAAGATAATATTTGGAGACAATTTAGGGATGCATATTACAAGGAATCTGAGATCGATTTAGAAGTAGGTAAGAAAATACTTTATGGGGATGCAGGCAAGTTTCCCATTCAAAGTGACCTTAAAGACATATTATTAACAAATAATGTTGAAATTATCCGCTGGGACTATGTAGGTGATATCAAAGAACAGTTAAGAATACTTAAAGGTGTCAAAATTTACATTACAACCGACGGTGCCCCGGCAATAAATACTATCTTTCTTCCAGATAATGCTATAGTAATAAATTTGGGAAGAGTATATGCAAATGGAAATTATAGAGTTCTTGGCTATTGTTCATGCCCTCTTTTCCCAGCCCTATCTCACATAGATGTTTTTTATTTTGAAGATTATTATTTGAATTATCATAAAGCACAAGATCCTTATCCAAATCCGGGCGATTTAATGGATATGATTGAGTCTCTTAATGACAAACAAAAAAAAACGCATCTATTACAAAGGCGTGCAGAAATTTATGATAATTTTGCCTTAAAGGTTATGAACAAAATCGACTGTGCCCTCAAGCTAAATAACTTTTCTCCGAATGCCCGCTTGCTACTTGAAAATTATTCGAATCTTGAGGAAAGAGACAAAGTAATAGAAGAGCTTAAGCGAGGAAATACAACATTTGAGTGTAATGAAAAAGTTCGTCCATTTAGAGTACCTTGAGTGATGCAATGATATACATTTTGGAAGGAAATGATGAAAAAGATAGTTAGCTATAGCCTTTACAACAACAGACCAAAAGACGTAATAAACGCCATTATCAACTGCCTCCTACTCCCTAAGATTTATCCCGATTGGACTGGTAGGTTTTATGTTGATGACACCATTCCTACCTGCATAGATAAACTCCTCAGATCATTTGATTATATTGAAGTTATAAACATGCCGCGCCACAAAGGTAGCGAAGCTATGTTATGGAGATTTTTACCAGCCGCAGAATATGATACCGTCATGATTTCCAGAGATGCTGACTCTTGGTTGTCAGTTAGAGAAAAGGTTTGTGTTGATCAGTGGCTTGCGAGCAACAAGAATTTTCACATCATTAGGGACCATTGCTATCATAGTCAGAAGATTATGGGCGGTATGTGGGGCGTAAGAAACTATATTTTACCTAAAATGGCTGAGGAAGTAGACGCTTTCTGCAAGACTGGCACATATGATCAGGGTTTCTTAGCTGATAGAATCTATCCTAACATTACCCATGACCTGATGGTACATTACGGTAATCCACAATACAATAATCAAGGACAACTTGTCAATGGTTATTTTAATGATGGCGGCATTCCAATTCCTGCCTATCAAGAATGGGATGAACCAGTTCCAGGACTTTCATTCCGTGAAGCCAACACTATAAATACTTTTTTCTGTGCTCACTGCAAAAAACATCATGATGTTCTCATCGGTGGAATTACAGAGCACGTTCCACCTCGTGCTATGCAAGTGGTGAGGGACTACGCTGCAAACAAAGGAATCACTCTAGACTCTCCGCCATTCTGATTAGTAGAAATACTTCAGAAACAGATCCATTCTTAGTTTGTGTCCAGCTGCAAAGACTGGGTTCTCAGCGTTCCATTGGGATCCCGCCATGTAGTGGTAGAATCCTTCAGCTACCCAACCAGCACTCAAACCGTGGGCTCTAGCGATTTCCAAATCAGCCTTATAATATTCTCCAAGCGGCTCACCTTCAAGCGTGCGTACAAAGTAAGAAATTTGATGGTTAGCCAAGAACTTAACTGCATTGGGAAACTTTTGAATAAATTCTCTAGTTCTTCCGCCTGTATCTAGTCCTGGCTCTAAACCAAAATCCAAATCTTGAACATTACTCAAACGCTTCATATTGACCATCGTAAGAGCGGGATAAAGGTAAGTAACGCCCACACCATTCCTAATCCTGAATTCTGTTGTAGCTGCGACGGTATGTTCTCCCAGAATTTCGGAAACATTGACATCACAAATAGGAAATACATCTGTATGTATGAGAACAATAATTTCGCAATTATTCTGGGGAGCATAGACATGCATTGCCCAGTTTAGTGTAGCGGCATAACCCTCGGAAGGGTTTTGAATTACGTGAATCTGCTGTGGGACTCTTACGCACTTGATATTGTTACACGCAGCTATCGTATTAATGTTGTGTTCCATCTGAACATCCATGGCATCATTAAATAAAATGAATTCAAAATCTTCTTTCATATACTTCTTGTATTGTCTGTGCATGACATCGATTGGAAACTTGTCATTTACAGCAAAAGCAAAAATAGTTACTTTCATACAGACTCCATAGAGCTAACGGTTTTTTCCAGTCCGGCCTTTAATGATGTGAAAGAAATATCTGGCATTATTGTTTTCAGATAAGAGTTGCTAACAGTTTTTATTAGGTTTCCATCTGATTTGCTAGTATCAAATTGTATTTGATTTTTGAAATTCAGCACCTCTGCTATTTGATTTGCCAACTCGGCAATAGTAATTTCAGTATCTGCACAACAAATGATTGGCTTGGTATCTGAGTAATTTACAACTAAATGTTTGATTATTCTAGCTAAATCAAGAGAGTAAATGAATTGTCGTAATGGTTTTCCTGTTCCATTGATTACTACATCTGTATTATCTTTAGATGCCTTTTTAAATTTAGTGATGAGATTAGGGATTAATCGACCTGAGCTTAGATTATCGTTTGGCCCATAGATATTGCAGGGAATAATTCCAAAATATTTTTTCTCATATTGAGTATTATAATTTTGACATTGTAATTCTAGCATTCTCTTGGAATAAGAATAGCCGGCAAAAGCGCCAGTTAAATGACCATCAAAAATCATTGATTCATCCATTGGGAAAGCTTTTGGCTTTTCAGGGAACATATTCACAGAAAGACAGAACATGCCCCTCTCCACTCCCGCCAAGCTAGAAGCCTCTAGCACATTTTCATTTATTCTTACGTTGCTGGAAAAGGAGGCAACCCTGTCAATGTTGTAAAAACCCGGAACGTAGGATGCCAGATGAACCACATAGTCTGGATCAATTCTTTTGAACATCTCAATAGTGTGCTCTTTATTCGTAAGATCACAATCTCGCCTATCGGCAAAGAACCAGTTGTCTTCGCCTTCACACACGGATTTCAAAGCGCTTCCTACACAGCCATTGCTGCCTGTCACAAGAATTTTCATGATGGGTAACTCAATAGTATATCAACCAACTCTTCAACTAAAGAGTCGGGCATCAGGTTGCACGATAAGCCGATAAATAATCCACTAAAATGGCACTCCTCGGCCCCCGGAAAATCAAGAGCGTTTAAATCAGAATACAGATCTTTGATGACCGGTTGTCTAATTATGTTACCAGTAATAATTGGCCTATTCTCAACGCCATGGGTAGTTAGGTAATCTAAATAATCCGATAACTTAATATCTTTTCTTAAAAACAAAGTTACACCAAACCAAGCTATGTCGGCGTTGTCACTTTCCTTAGCGAAAGAAAGAAAGGTACTTCTTGGATCGCTTTCTATTTTTCTTTTGATATTGTAATAGTTTATCTTTCTATTATCATTCTTGACTTTCAACTTTTGAAGTTGGCCAATACCCATTGAAGCCTGTATTTCCATCGGCCTTACATTGTAACCTAAATTGACAAACGTAAACCTTGGGTCCAAATCTGGATATTGTGCTTGGATTTGTTCTTCGTCTTTTAGATTCCTAGACCATCCATGAGCACGAAGACACTTCATTAGTTCATAGTGTTCATTGTCATTACAAATTATCATTCCACCTTCCATTGTTGTTATGTGGTGGGAGTAATAAAATGAATATGTTCCAATAGAGCCAAAAGTTCCCAAGTATTTGTCATTGTATTTAGAGCCTAATGACTCACATGTATCTTCTATCAAAATTAAATTGTAGCGGGTAACGATGTCTATTAGTTTCTTCATATCGGTACAGTTTCCAAGGACATGAACAAGCATAATGGCTTTTGTCTTATTAGTTATCTTTTTTTCAAGATCATACAAGTCTATATTCAAAGTTTGTGGATTTACATCAACAAATATTGGAGTAAGATTACATTGAATAATGGGGAAAATGCTGGTAGACCAACACAGTGCCGGAACCAAAACTTCATCTCCCGGAACTAATCTATTATTACATTTGTAATTTGTAAGGACAGATAAAGCAATCAGGTTGGCCGACGAACCAGAATTTACCATCATTGCATGTTTGATCCCAATATATTCAGCAAACATTTTTTCGAAACTACTAACCTGTTCACCCATGGTAAATTTTCCAGTAATTAAAGTTTCGATCATGTTGAGAATATCTTCAGAATCATGAACATTTTGTCCCAATGGAAATTTCATTTTGTGCTCGCGATACTGGTAAGTATTTCTTGCCAGCTATTATAAATGGATGCCCTTCTCATCTCATTATGGGTGGCCATACTGTTACTGATTTCATGCGTATTTACTATTCGTAGTAAATGTTCTAGGTGAGCTGGCGAATCAAAGTATTGAATGTGTTTCATATTCCCCTCATCATAAAAATCACAAGTATCTAGCCATTTATTCAAAACTGCCGGATTACGAAGACTATTAGGATTATTAATATCATCTGGCTCTTGCGCCCTATTTATTCTGTAAAAAGTCAAATCAGACAAAGCTCTATTTTGATGAAACAATTCTTTCATGTATGTTTTAGATGGGAAAAACATAGGAACATTTGCAGTATAGTGTTCGAATATTGACATGGATCCATTATGATAGGGCACATGAATTGTCCCCTTATAACTATAAAGATCCTGCCAACTATATCTCCAGGAGGAATTTCTAACTGCCCCAAGACTGATGCATATATTACCAGGAACCGTTATTTCTGATCGATCATGGATAACATATTGGTTTTTAGTTCCAGTATATTTTGCATTTGTATATTCACATAAACTTGGAATATGCATGCCTTGAATTCCAGTCATATATTGTGTGTACCACTGATCGCCCTTATTATTACAAACGTAATATAATTTTCCTTCTGTATGTCGGCGCTTTAAAAATTCGTTCAATCTATCTCTGAGGGTTGGATTAAAAGTATTGGGATGATCGTATCTAATACAGTTTACTATTATAATCGGCTTATTGAATTTTTCATAAAGAAGCGCAAATTCTACCGGATAACAGGCAATAAAGGCATCATATTTTTGTAATTCATCTTTATTTTGCTGATAAAATTTATCGCAAACTTCTTCGGTACAGACTCCTGAACAAGTTAATTGTGTACCATCACTAAGCATAATTTTGGGTTTTGGTTTATTCATCACCCAATGATGGCCAGATAAAGACCAATCAACTACTTCATGTCCCAGATTTTTAAAGATATATGCTATGTCAGCGATTACTGAAACGTGCTGGTCTATATTGAAAAATTTCATTTGCCTTTACCTTTCGCTTTCTTTTGTACCTTTTTAGATAAGCGAATACAAACTTGGGACTTATGTTCGAGATAATACATTTCAACATCATGATCCATCATGTATGGAGTCATGATATTATATAGCGTGTATGGAGAAAACCAGTACTTATGATCTGGGTGAACGGACTCTACACAATATTCATCATGCATAAATAATTGTCCGGTTCCCATATTAGGAACGGTTATTATTATCTCTTTGTGCTCGATAGCAAATAAACTGTCTAAAAACTCTTTAGCATTCCAAACGTGTTCTAATACTTCAGGAACAATAATCACATCATATTTAGAATCGCATTCTTTAAAATTTGTGAAATAAGTTCCTGGGCACGCTTCATTTAACTTGTCTAAATACATTTTGTTTGTATCTACACCATGCAATCTCTTAACTTTTTTAGCTAGATAGATATGAAGGTTGCTATCAGGATCGAAAACCATTGCATCAGCACAACCCACATGTAGAGTTTTCTTTTTAGCACAAATCTTTTCGAAGAATTTAAACCTATGTGTACCAATATTTTTAATAGTGATATACTGGACAAAAAAATCGTTTGTCCTATTGTAAGTCATATTCTAATCCATTCTTTGGGTAACAAGTCTTTTGTATCATGTGGTAAAGCTGGACCAAACCAACCCTGTGGAGCAATAACGATTTTGGAAGGGCTTTTGTTCAGATAAGCTCCCCACCACGAAAAGCTACTATTAGCAATGATAGTGTGCTCACAATTTGCCATCATCGCTAAATCTCGTGCAGGAGATCCGCCTTCATAAAATATGATGTTGTCACCATGGAAATTCGCCCTGCACCAGGCCATGTCATCTGAAAATATAACATAGTGTTTTGATGATATCATTTGCATGGCTGTAGCATAATAATTCATATCTAACTGAACATATTCTCGTCTGAGATTGAGATAATCTCCTCTGCGAACATGTACTGCCGTATGATTATAATGGATACCAAACCCCATTTTAGGTGTGAAAAGGCTTTGTATAACATCTTTAGAATCAGCGAAATACTTTTCTGATTGAAAATATCCTTCGAGATTCAAATTTGGTCGATAAGGAATTTTGGTGTATGTAAATCCTGGCTCTCTGAATGTATCAAAATTTGGAATGTTATTGGCAAAACATTCAATCAAATTAAAATTGGGCGCATCTGGCCATGGTGGAAATACATAGTCATCATTATTTTCTACAGCCAATGCCACGGTGGCAGCCATTTGAAATAACTGATTACCCAATCTTCCTAAGTTTCCCAAGTTTTTAAAAGAAATCATTGGCGTATATTATGATGGTCCTTGTCCAGTAGCATAATTCTTGGATGGAAAACATTGCCACCCCACATCTTTTTGTATCTTTCGATATTAGACTGTGGATAATGATAACTTGGTGTTAGGCTCAATGGCGGATGATCTAAGAAATATCTGTTAATAGCAGTTTCATCATGCCAAACTGGAATGATACCATTAGATACATCTTTATCAATCATATCGCTACACCAGCTGGACAGTGCCAAATAATTGGCCTTTTTACCTCCACTAAATCCACCACCATAGTATTGCTTATACTTACTGCGATCTTGAACATAAAATACTGAGTTTGGATTTTCTTCGTAAGGTCCAACCCTTTGGACAAATCCACAGTGTTGTACGCCAACTAAATCGCCTAAGATTTCGCTATTTACGCGATCAACAAATAAGCAATCTATATCTACATAGAATAGATAATCTTGTCTATTCAGCTTGTCAGCATTTTTGGTAAAGTGTTTGAATCTATCCATACTAGCATATGGGAAGGGTCTGTGCTCGATGTTTATCTGAACTATATTGCGCTTACTACTAATTGTATGATTGGCGTCACTAAATAGAAAATAAGTGACATCATAGTTATCATCCATAAAGTAATTGTCTGCCGATGAAATAAGTCCTTGAATAAATCTATGATATTTACCGGTTGCTATAAGTAGCAATCCTATGGCAGTTTTTGGTACTGGTGGCCTTTGAGTTCTTGCATATCTCGGTTTGCTTCTAATGAAACCGTCCAAACTTGCTTGCAATTGACGACTGACTTTGTGATCATTAATTGGATTATCAAGATTGTACACATATAGTATGTCAGATAAAAATTGAGAATGTGAGCCGGACATTTCCAACATTGGGAACATCATGGCAAAATCCCAAGTCATCTGGAAAAAGACACCGTCCTTCATCAAATCTTCTTTTTTGATTCTCTTAAATAACCAGGTATAAAAGGTTCTCAAGTGAGAAGCGCCCCATCTAAATGATCTGAATGAATTTGAATCTACCACTTCCTGTGGATAAGGAGAGGATACGCCGCCCTGACCATCTGTACTGTTTTTATATTGACCATAAGTCAACCAGATATCTCGACTGGTGTAAACTTCTCTTAGGCGACCAAGTACATTATCATGTGGAAACCAATCATCACCATCTAATGTAAGGATGATCTCATCATCATCACAGCTCATGATCATGTTGTATAGGTTGGCGAGAGCGCCCATACGAGTAGTATTTTTTATCAAAGTAACTCTGTAAGCATTGGGTGAAGCATTAACTGCTTCACTTACCTTAGCAAAGGTATCATCACTAGAACAATCATCGGTGAAGATTATTCTGAACTTGTCGTAATTTTGAGTTAGGGCAGAATTAATATTTTGAACACACCATCTGCTATTATTGTAGCTTGGAATAACGATGACAAATCTTTTGTTAGGATCTTCAAAGCTAGGCACCCCGTTTGGCGCTGTGCTTAATTGTGGGGGTGGCGGTGGGGTTGGAGCTGGTGTATTATTGCCAGTATCCCAAACCAATTTATCTCCAGATACTTTCCAGGTCCCTGTTGTTGCCTGAGTTGTCGGCTGTGGCTGCTCTTGTGTTTGAACATGATGTGAGGTTGGTGGTTTTGGACTGGCCGTTAAAACAAGTGGCGGTATATTCGGTTGCGTAACTTCAGCAAAACCCATATTTGAATTAACTGGCTGTAAAGTTATTGCTTGTTGTGGCGGCAACACATCCTGAACTGTATTGGCAACAGTATTTTTAACGGCAAACCAAATTCGTCGTTTATTTAGAGAAGTACTATTATCATTCTGGGACTGCCAGTCGTATACATAATCACCCGCATTAAATTTGGCATTGTCCATACGTTTAAAAGTCATTCCACAAGCTGTCAAAACTCTTTCGATGGCTGCTGCGGTTGGTCGACATCCCATACCACTATAGGCCAAATCATAAACGTCCTTTCCCTCTGGAACTTGAACGCACATGTTTGGATCACTAGAATCACAAACGGCAGTCTCTAGTACTAAATAAGTAGTAGAAGCACAAACTGCCTTCAAATGATCTTCGAAGGAAGCTAAATGGCAGATTAGAGCCAAATCTAAAATCAAATCAAATTTCTGACCAAAAAAAGGCCACGGACCATCCAGGTTGGCCTTGACCACCTTGACACCAGCAAATTTCTTGCTTACTATCTTTAAGTGCTCTTGGCGGGCATCGATGGCGGTTATTTCTGAGCCTAAACGATATAAAGAGCCACTTAGATCAGCGTGCCCACATCCCAAATCAGCTATTTTCTTGCCATAAAATTCTTTGTAGCCATAGTATTCTATGATGGCCTTGATACGCTTTTGATTCCATTCAAAGTACTTACCGTCAAACATATTTAACCTTATTAGTATTAGGTTTTATTCACATCGCAGGACCATGATATGGAATAAAAACTGGTTTGGTATGACCCATATAAGCATAACAATTTTGATGAAATTTAGCTAGATTATCTTTGTGGCACTTGGTTTTGAACTCTCGATATTCACCAACATCTAAAGCTCCCTCTCCAAAATGGACGCCCTTATTTTTAAGATAACCCATTTCCCAACCCTTCATACGAGCACGGAAGTAGAAGTCGGCGTCTTCTTCGCCATAAAGCCCGTAATCAGTAGTAAAGAAACCAATTGCCTCATGAAGCTCTTTATGGAATACTGAACAAGCAGTTCCTAAATTACCAATTGGTTTTAGCTGAAATGTTTTACCATTTCTAGTTACCATAGGAAAACTTGTGGTTTCAAAATTAATACCAACTGCTATTTTATGATTATCACTGATAATATCAGTACATTCTGTTAACCAATTGTCTGATAATTCAATGTCATTATCAATTGTACATAAGAATTCAGAATCTGGTGTGAGTTTGTCGGCTAAGAGCAAGCCCTGATTTCTACCAGCAGCAATACCTTCATTAGCTGCATTGAGATGAAGGTGGCAAGTTATCGGAGATTTTTCTTTAAATGCTGTCAACCAATCTTGAGTTCCATCAGTGGATCCGTTATCCACAACTATCAATGTATAGGGACTTTTGGTATTAGCGAGCAAGCTATCTAACATTCGTTTGGTCAATTCGAGTCGGTTGTAAGTTACCATCATTATTGAAGTCGTCATGATAATCTCTCATATATCTTGATGATGAGGGTACATATTTTTTGGTATATAGAAAAGGAAATTAAATGCCGTACAGCGATAAAGTTCTAGAACATGCAGAGAATCCCAAAAATGTTGGCACTCTGGATAAATCTGATCCCAATGTGGGAACTGGTTTGGTTGGCGCTCCTGCTTGTGGTGATGTTATGCGCCTGCAAATCAAAGTTGATCCTGAGACGAATGTTATTTTAGATGCCAAGTTCAAGACTTTCGGTTGTGGTTCGGCAATTGCCGCTTCATCTTTGGCAACAGAATGGATCAAAGGCAAGACGGTTGATGAAGCAGAGGCTTTGAAGAATTCTGATTTGGTAGAAGAGTTAAATTTGCCACCTGTTAAGATTCATTGCAGCGTTTTAGCTGAAGATGCTATCAAATCAGCTATTGCAGATTTTCGTGCCAAACAAAAGAAACAGGAGGAAGACCATGGCGCTAATATTGTCAGGCAAGTCAGTTTGCCCATTGTGTGAAAAAGTAATGGAGTCTGATGATAAGATAACTGGTTTCCCGGCCATTATTCCTCGCGATCATCCATTGGGTAAATATTCTGATGCTGCCTTTCATGCCGCATGTTGGGATAAATGCCCAGACAAAGAGTGGATGGAAGAGATTCACTATTTATGGAACTTAATTTACAATTCTCGCCCCAAAAATCTCAAAACTATTGAAGAAATTGATGCTTGGACGAAAGAAGCATTTCAGGACTGGCCACCAAAGGGGCGCGTGGTTATATTCGAGCAGCTCTATCCAGGTGAAAACGATGACGAGCCCAATTTCTTTTATTCCGATAAAGAAGCGTGGGATGAGTTTGAAAAAGCCGAAAAAGAGGCCGAAGACCGTATGCAGGAACTTAGGCGTTATCATGACGAGCTAGAGCGCCGGAAATTACGGTTTGTTAGAGACGACGACTAATTTGGTATTATGTAGATGTTTTCGTTAAAGAGCCGTCTTAAAATCCTAACTAAAATTGCGCAACAAACAGGGGCAGCCGCCGTTAGTCAGCCATCTACCAGCACCACGTCTACTACAACTGCTACTGTGCCGACCCCACCTGCCTTTAATGCTGCATCTGGACCATGGGCTTGGATTGTTAGGGCTTACAACCCTCCTACTGTTCAATATTTATCTTTCCTATTGCGTATGATTCATGTCGCTCTACATTATGCTAGCAATGGTCAGCATAATTTAGTTAAGGATCAAAATGATATTGGTAGCGTGGACCCAAGTGGCATGGCATCAGTTGATGCTAAAAATTTGGTTTTGTTAGCTCAATTATTTTATAGAACTTTTCTTAATAATGGTAATGCTCTTCCCCAAGCCCCAAGTCCTGCTCACATAGGAAATTGGGCTAGTACAATTGCCAATTCACAACCACTCCTCAATTTATCTCAATTAAATCCAACGGGACCAACTGCCCAACAACTTGGACTAGATGGTAGTTTCAGACAAAATATGGTTAATTATCTAACTTACATAAGACAGTATAATCCAGCCCAACAACAGCAACAACGATAAGTTATATTTCTAATTATGTCAAACAAGTTGAAAGATAGAATCGAAGGCTATCAAGCGGCCACCGATTACAAACTACTCAACCGCGTTCCAATTATAATTTGTATCAATGGACGCGGATTCAGTAAGCTCACGCAGCTTTTGGACAAACCCTATTGTCCTAAGTTCTCTGAATGCATTCTTTCGACTATGTTACGCCTATCCACCGATGTTGAGGGGGCACTGTTTAGCTATCAACACAATGATGAAATAGTAATCGTGGCGCGTAATGATCAAACGGGTGAAACCAATCCCTGGTATGATAATAAGTTGCAAAAAATTTGTTCAGTTACTTCGGCAATAGCTACCATGCATTTTAACGAGTGTGCTACAACTATCAATCTCAATATGGTCGGTGATCCAATCTTTGTTTCACAAGTATTTGTGGTACCAAGTATTGGAGAAGCTGTTAATACCATTATTTACAAGCAACAACATAATTTTGAAGTCTCTATTAGAAATGCTTGTCTATATGAATTGATTAAAAAATATGATAAGAATACTATTAAGGAAATGTTGGCAGGCTTGAGTGTCGATGAGAAAGTAAGTTTATTAGAACAAGAGTGCCAAGTAGATTTCAATAATTACCCATTATCTTTTAGAAGGGGTGTTGCTGGCTATAAGGTCCCCAAGATAGTTGGCGATACTATGAAAAATAAGTGGTATCTAAATACTGAGCCACCAATTTTCACCAAGGATCAGTCGTTTCTCTCCAATATCTTTAAAAATGGCGCTGACATTTTTAGACAGGAAAGTTTTAATGAACCTGCGTAGGTTTGTAAGAGCAAAAGGTGAAGTAATAGATTGCCCGTTCTGTCAGTTCCCATTGTCTTACATCGACCATCAGTATTTCAAAACGCAAGGACAGATAGGCTATCGGTGCCTTCGATGTACAGTGTCAGGTGCTCGTACTGTCAATGATAAGCCATTTTCCAGATACCATGTTGCTGTCATAGAAGACTTTACAACGGGCACTATAACTTTTGGACAACTTATCATTAGTGAATCATTCGTGATTCATGTGGAAGATAACAAATGGTATAACGTCAGCAATAGTCTCATCAAAGAACAAACTGCTATAGTAATGGTTGAACCCGCTAGTAAGGAACATTTTTTTGATGGTGAGAAGGTAGCCGGTTTGGCTCATGTAAGTACTCAATTATATTTTCCTTTGATAGATTCCTGGGAGCCTTGGAATAGAGAGGCTACCTTGGAGAAAATCAAAACTTACATACTATTTTCTTAACATATTGGCGGGAGCCCTAGTAATTTATAAGATTACGCGGGCTTGACATCTGGTAATAAATGGATATATTATATGCACGAGTAAGCTGGCTTCGTATAATGGCATTATTCTACCCTTGTAACGTAGAGACCCGAGTTCGATTCTCGGCGCCAGCTCCATTTGGTAAGGCTACGTAACCAGTCGTAGACTAAATACTCGGGGAAGCCCATCCTCGTGATTCAAGACGGGCATTAAGCTGACGTAGTATAACGGTCATTATTCATCTTTGGTAAAGATGAGAATCGAGTTCGACTCTCGACTTCAGCTCCATAACAATCCATCACATTTGATATATTCGTTAAGTGGTGAACATATGACAAGTTGGTGGAACAAAAATTTGCCGGGTGAACGCCTGGAAGAATTCAAATCTTGGGTAGAAAAAGACTTACAAACCGATAGAGTTTATTGTAGGAAATATATAGCTGAAAAACTCTACGAAAGTATCTTGGATTGTGGCTGTGGTATGGCTACTGACTACTACGGTTTTAAAGAAGAGAATTACCCAATCAATTATGCTGGACTGGATAGTTGTACCTATCTAATTGAGTTGCATCGAAGCAATGGCATTCCAATGATTGATGCAGAGTTGGACAATCCTTTACCAGTTGCAGAAGACAGCTACGATTGTGTTTATGGTCGTGAGATAATGGAGCATCTCCAATATCACCGACGTGCACTAGATGAGTTTATTAGGATTGCTAAAAAAGAAGTAATCATTTCTTGGTTCATCAAACCAGATCATAAACCAGAGGATATCAGATATCGTAGAGATGAAGATATCTTTCATAATAAGTACAACATCGATCAGCTACAGAACTTTATACTAAGTAATGATAAGGTAGAAAGTTTTACATGGGTCGAGCCAAACGATAAGCATGTTGTGCTCCATATTATGTTGAAGAACAGAGGGCCTAGACTTTCTGTAGAAGAACGAGATGGTATTATAGAGCTGGAAAGAATAGCGAGCATGACTCAGGAAGATGTGATCAAGTGGGAAACGCTAACTAACGAAGAAAAAGAAGCGGAAAGAGCAAGATGGGCAGCCTTAACTGAACAGGAAAGAGAAGCTGAGCGAGTGAGAAAGGCTAATGGAATTGTAGAGCCAAATCCAACGGATGATGCAAGATTGGCTGCTGAACTTGAAGTTACTCCAGAAGTCGTGGAGTCAGAGGCAACACCAGAGCCAGTAGTCGAACCAGAATCTGATAAGACTGAATAAATTAAAGCTGATGTCGTATAGTGGAATTACGCTGCCTTCGTACCGCAGTCACGTGAGTTCGATTCTCACCATCAGCTCCAAAGCATTTTATTAGAGGATTCAAATGATATCAGTTGATCGAGTTGCTGAAGTTATTCAGAAGTATCAATCGCTTATTGATGTGGAACAAGATTCAGAGACAAAGAAACGAATGATATCTTGGCTCGATGGTATGAAGAAGGTATACGAATCTCTTGTCAGGGCTAATGTTCCCTGTCCAACCGAATTAGAAGAAGAAGTAGATAAGGCACTTAAAGTTATAGAGGGTATGTATAATAACCGCATAAATTAACATAATTAATGGGCACGCCCAGGTTTCGACGTGGTAAAGAATCAACGAAACGATACAGACAGAAGAGATTACACTTCTCAAAGTAATCAACGTTTGAATGCTAACGATAATGCATTTGCTGAAGCAGCCTAAACAGCACTTCACGTTCTGAGATGAGATATTTTTGGTAATCAAAAGAACGCCAACCCACAAAAGATAGGTTTGAAATCGGTTACGGGTTTCAAATTGAAATTAACAGTAGATAGCCAGTTGGAGCGAGTATCTAACAGCGTTGTTAGTGACGCTAATACTAACTAAGTCTGTGAACGAATTTCGCTGAGGGCATATCGCGGACAAGGGTTCGATTCCCTTCGTGTCCACCAGAGGTAAGTATGGATTTTCCAAATCTTAGTAGCATCGAAGCATTTTATCAAGAGCAGCTGGATGCTGCCGGCCCTTTTGCAGATTGTGTTGAAGCAAAGGAAACTTGGTGGGAATACAATCAATTGATTGAACAGGAAGTGGCCGATGAGCTTGCTGAAAAGAATATTCCAAAAGAAATTTACACTTTGAACGATTCGTGGTAAGTATGAAATGGCCTCTCCGAAATAAAGTGCCTGCCCTTCCACCTGTGGGAGGTGTGGGCGATTTTGGTTTTAGACGATCATTCTACCATCATCCGGGCGTGGATGTTTACTGTGGCTTTGGTCAAGAAGTCCAAGCCATTGAAGATGGAACAGTTATTCTTGTTGAGAATTTCACTGGACCGAATGCAAATCCCCCCAGTCCATGGTGGTTAGACACATGGTCAATCTTGGTGGAAGGTGCATCGGGTGTTTTGGGCTATTGCGAAATCAAACCGCTTCCCCATATCAAAATTGGACAAACCGTCAAAGAGGGCGAGTTGATTGCCACTGTTATTCCTGTCCTCAAGAAGGACAAGGGTAACGGAACGACTATGCTGCATTTTGAACATTATGTTCCAGGAACTAAGAATCACGTTACTTGGGTCTTGGATACTATCAAACCAGAAGAGCTTTTGGACTCCAGAGTATTGCTGGAAAAATTAACCGACTAATAAAAGGATATATGAGTTGTCATGAGTCTATAGAACCAATTGATTATCGATATGAAGGGCACTCTACAAACCGAGTCCCAATCCGTGTATCAACACGGCGTCTCTGTCAAAGAGCACATTTTTGAATTGATTTCATTTTTAAAAACCGGCCAGATTAGTGAAGGTTGGCGATTACCTACCTGGATGTATGATTACCGAGCACAATTATTGTCCTCGCTTCTTTCAGAAGATATCATTGAAGAGTACACTATCTTCCATGATTGCGGTAAACCATACTGCTTGACCATTGATGAAAAGGGCAAGCGACACTTTCCAGATCATGCCGAAGTTTCTTATCGTATCTGGCAGACTGTCAGTTCCAATCAAACAGTCGCCAATCTCATTCGTATGGATATGAAAATTCATACCATGAAAGCGGCTGATATTGATGAATTCATTCAGCATCCCGAGGCCACAACGTTGTTGTTGGCGGGATTAGCTGAAATTCATAGCAACGCCAAGATGTTTGGCGGCATTGAATCTGAGTCCTTTAAGATCAAGTGGAGTCAAATTAACAAACGTGGCAAAGCGATTTGTCAGAAACTATTTGGAGATAATCATGTGTCTATAGATTAAAGAAGGCGACAAGCTATATGTTATTACTCGTAGGGATTTGGAACCGGGTTACCAAGCCGTGCAAAGCATGCATGCTTTGAGACAGTTTACGGCTGATCATCCCGAGATTGATAGGCAATGGTTTGAGCAATCTAATTACTTAGGTTTGCTCTCAGTCGCAGATGAAAAAGAGTTGACAGATTTGATTGAACAGGCAACGTATCATAACATTCCGTTCTCTGTTTTTAGAGAGCCTGATGTTGACAACCAGATCACAGCAATTGCTTTGGCACCTGGTACAAAATCAAAGAAGTTGTGCAGTCGATTGCCTTTGGCATTAAGAGGAAAGTAAAATGAAGTGGACTGATAAAGAAGATGGGCCCGAATGTTTTTGTGGTATGCCAACCTTCGTGATTGTGGATGAAAGTGGCACTGCCGGTTTGATCTGCATTCTTCATGAAGGAGCTAATGGAGCTTTATTTCCATTACCAAATGAAAGGCCCGAAACTTGGCCTAACCTTTCCATTGACGACTTGGATGCATTAATGCTTAAGGGTCAAGATGAGCATGATGTTCGGGAAGCGGAAAAGGAACATGAGAAAAACAAGCTTAGCCTCTCTTAAAGAGCGGTTGACTGGTTGGTTACCGTGGGATAAAGCCATGTATGAAGTAGGCGCTTGCTTGGGATTTTGGCCCGAATTTGGAGCGCCACCTTCTGTGGATGATTCTAATGATCCATGGAATGGAGTCAAAGATGTCATCTACACCACTAAGCATGAGCCACTAGGAGCTATACTAGAATGGTTCTTAATAGATTTAGTAGAAGTAGGGTGCATTGAAGACAAAGCAGTGGATGAAGACGGAGTGCCCACTTCTTATTATAGATGGAATCCAAATTATAAAGGGGAAGCGGATATCATTACTATGCTATGATAGTATGCCTCCATAGCTCAAAGGAAGAGCAGCCGTCTCTAAAACGGTGGATGCGATGTCAGAATTCGCTGGGGGCGCAAGAGGTTATTATGGTTATCGTTTCATGCTTACTAATATCTATAGTTGCTGGTACATTTTTAGGAATCCTAATGCATATTTGGAATGATTGGGTTGAACGTAATAAAAAGTAAGTCGTATGGGCTGTTAGCTCAGTTGGTAGAGCGGATACCTCTAAATTATCTGGTCACGGGTTCGACTCCCGTACAGCCCTCAAGGAGAATCATGAAAAGTCATACTTGTTCTGCCTGGAAAAAAGATGAACATGCAGATTGCAATACCAAGTGTCCAGCTTGTCGTGCTCAAGACAATATTGAATGCACCTGTCCAGATTGGTGGTTTCCACAAGACCGTCGAGAACAATTGAGAAAATTACCTCATGATTACGGTAGGATACTTCAACATCACGCGTCCTGTGCCAAAAGAAATCACGAATAAAATGATATATAATTTGACATGCAAAAATTCATGACTAAATTAGAGATGCAGATTCGTGTGAAAGATCTTCGTGAAGAATTAGAAGCTAGGACCAAAACTGGCATCGTCAAAATGGCCGCTGAAGATGGCACACCTGTACCAACTGAAACTCTTCAAAACGAGATGTTTAACCTTATTTATCGATTGAGCAAATTTGAGTGAATTGAAATTGACCATTGAGTTGGTTCCATCTACCTCATGGGGAAACAACATAAGAGCCGTAATGACGAACAGACAATGGAACGCACTAAGCGGCATGGTCTGTGATCAGGCTTGGAATGTCTGCGAGGTTTGTGGTGGAGTTGGTCCCGAACATCCAGTTGAGTGCCATGAAATATGGCAATACAACGAGCGGACACAAATCCAGAAATTAATTGGAATGGTTGCTTTGTGCCCAGATTGCCATATGGTCAAACACATTGGCTTAGCTAGAGTCAAGGGTAAATACAAAGAAGCGCTCAAACACTTCATCAAGGTAAATGGTCTAAAGCGGCAAGCAGCTGAAGAATACATTGCACAAGCTTTTGACACTTGGAGAAGCCGTAGCAAACAAAAATGGACTCTAGATCTATCGTATCTGAAACGGTATGGCATTGATCCAGAAAAGCTAAAGGAACCCGAATGATTACTAAGTGGTACTTTTCAAGTGGTGGAAGCATACCGTCTGATTCTCAACCTGACAAAAGATATTGGGTGTTAGAAGATCCGCGTAAGATGGGTCTCAAGAATGGCCTTCGCCAATTGACTGTCGAGCAATTAGAAAGAGTCATTAACTATCCTGGCGAAATGGTATTGGACTCATTTAATTATGAAGACGGAAAGTTCTGTCCTTTGGCTGTGGCGTTGGAACTAGACAAAACCATGACTAACCCCACACATGATAAGGTTTTCCAAACCTTGACAGACATGGGTTACAAAGTTTACAATACTCGCGGAATTCCAGGCGAGTTTTACACAACCAATAGACTGGAAGATTTGCTGGAAGCAGCAAAAGAAGTGTTACAGGAGAAAATCAAGCTAAATGCAAACAACCAATAATCAATCTCAGTATCGTACTCGTATCAATAAGTATATTCGTGTTCCTCAAATCCGAGTGGTTTTATCGGATGGTAGCAATGGTGGTGTGATGAACACCTATGAAGCTCTCAAGCTGGCTCAAGATCAAGGTCTTGACTTGGTAGAAATCAATCCGCGAGCCGTGCCACCAGTCTGCAAGATTATGGACTACGGCAAATACAAATACGAAGAAAAGAAAAAGGCTCAGGCAGCTAAGAAGAATCAACAGACTCAAGAGATGAAAGAGTTGACCTTCCGTCCTAATACTGATGAAAATGACTTAAATCATAAGCTAGTTCAGGCTAAAGAGTTCCTCGAAGAAGGAAACAAAGTTAAGTTTGCAGTTCGCTTCCGTGGTCGTGAAATTGTCCACTCTGATATAGGTAGAGCAAAGCTTGAGTGGATTCTTGAGCAATTGGACGGTCTTATCTCCACCAATCCACAGATTTCGTTGGAAGGCAAGATCATGTGGATGATGGTTAACCCCGCTAAAGGTAACGGCAAGTAATGAAATGTCCTACGTGTTTTTCCATTATGAAATGTATTAGTGAGATTCATGCCCTCCCACACCAACCTGGCAGAGAGAGAATGGATTTGCACTGTTACAATCGAGGAGATCCGCGAGAACCCAATAGATGTCGTGCAAGATGCCATATGGGCGTAATCACCGAGGACCCCAAAGAATGGGTCTGTCATGAATATAGTTTTTCCTTCAAACATAAAGAAAAACACTATATTCTACGAAGCTACGATTACCTAGTAGATCCATACCATCAAGGTAGGCCATATGAAGCCAAAACGATTTTAGAAGCTTGGGATTTTCAGCCAGCAGGCATTATTGAATTACCATATTTCATTCCAATCTCTACTAGTGATGATATGCATGAAAGAGCTTGGGATCTTTTTCATCGTTTGATAAATCTGAAAGTTTATGCTTAATGAAATTCAAAGTTCTATTCAGTTTGAATGCAAATAGGCAAACTCCTATCATGTCCTACTATCGTCCAGATTGGGTATCAGATAGCAAGCCAGATTATAATTGTGCTCAGATTCTGATTGACGTGCCAATACTTAACCCAGGAGAAAAATGCACGGGTATATTAGAACCATTGGCTATAGATTTTTGGAATAATGTTGCCATTAATGACGTATTAAAGTGTATGGAAGGGCCAAAACAAGTGGGTGAAGCCATTGTTTTGGAAATCATGTCCCCGTAGCCTAAAGGATAGGCAACAGTTTCCTAAACTGTTTTTATGTTGGTTCGAGTCCAATCGGGGATACCATAACTGATATATAATCCGTTATGAAGAACGGAATTATTCTAGCTGGCGGAACTGGCTCTAGATTGTTACCTCTCACCCAAGTTGTTAACAAACACTTGTTGGGAGTCAACGGAAAATTCATTATTGATTACCCCATAGAATCACTCAAGAAAATGGGGTGCCAAGATGTCACGGTCATCTTGGGCGGCAATCATTACTCCCAGGTTGTGGGATACTTAGGTGACGGCAACCGATACGGCCTAAATTTCAACTATGTCTACCAGTCCGAGCCAAAAGGCATTGCTCACGCTATCAGTTTGTGCAAAAAATTCGTCTATGACGATTCAGATTTTTCTGTCATTTTAGGTGACAATATTTTCGAGAACACATTGCGCTGGAACAATCCTAATTGGAAAACCAATCCACGAGCACAAATCATGCTATCTCACCATCGTGATTTGAAGCGTTTCGGCGTTGCCTCTGTAGATCAAGAAGGTAAGATAATCAAGATTGAAGAAAAGCCTAAAGAGCTAGATCCCAATTACAAAAATTTAGCCATTTCTGGCTGTTACCTCTTTACTCCTCAGTATTTTGAGTATTTTGAAAGATTAAAACCAAGCGCTCGTGGCGAATATGAAATCACTGACATCATTCGCTACTATTTGCAAGATGACAATCTTTCATACTCCACCATCAATGGCTTATGGAGTGACGCAGGCACACACGAGTCAATTGCATTTGTCAATAATTACTTCTATACTAAATCTCAAAATCTTTGATATAGTAGACTCAGATTACTGTATTAACGATTTGGAGAGCGATGAAAGTACTAACTTTAGGTTCCGGCTTTATAGCTGATCATTTGCCATATGATAAGATAACTGGTAGGGTGTTGCCTAGCAGTGACGAGGTTAACGCTTTGCTAAAGACAGCCGCTGTACAATTTGGTGGGAAACCAAATGTCATTGTCAACTGTATCGGCAAAACTGGCAGGCCAAACGTTGATTGGTGTGAGTCTCATAAATTTGAGACTTATGAATCCAATGTAGTTATTCCATTATTGATATCCGAATGGTGTAAGAAAAACGATGTACACATGGTCCAGATTGGATCGGGCTGTATTTATTTTGGTGAGTCACCTAATGTTAAATGGATTCAACCACAAAACGTAGCACGGGCACCAGCAATTGAAGTTGATTTTGGTTGGAAAGAAGATGACTTTGCTAATCCCAAGTCATTCTATTCCAAGACCAAATATGCTTGTGATTTGATGTTAGGGCAGATGCCGCACGTGACTACATTGCGCATTAGAATGCCAATCTCAGATCAAGATACTTCACGCAATCTCATTAACAAGCTTAGGGGATACAAGCAAGTAATTGATATCCCAAATTCTGTGACTTTTATGAGCGACCTAACTCGTTGTGTTAAATGGGCCGCTGATAATAGACCCGGAGGAATTTATCATGTAGCCAATCCGGAACCATTAACGGCTGCTCGTGTTATGAAAGAGTTCCAGAAATATGTTCCAGACCATAAGTTCGAAATTATTAACGAACAACAACTGGATCAATTGACGGTGGCTAAACGATCTAATTGCATACTTTCTACTGAAAAATTGGTAAGGGCCGGTTTCCGGATGACCAATTCAGAATATGCATTAGCCATTTGTATGACCGAGTACGTCAAAAATATGCAAGGAAGATAATGTCTAACAAGAATGTTACTATTGATTTGAAAGCTAGAAAAGATGTTGACGGCCAAACTTTTTATGTTGGCAAGATTAAGGCACCGATTTTGATTGACTGCTCCATGGGCGCAGTGTTTCTTGTCTTCGTTTCTGATAAGGGCGATGAACAACTTCAAATTGCTTTGATGGATAATAAAGAATTGGACGATTGAGATGACTATCCACTTTGAAGAGCTTTGGGTAAAATGCGAAGACTTTTTCAAAGAGTCTAATAGTTCGACTCAATCCGTTCTAGAAGAGCTTACTCTAAAGTGTAATCTTTATAAAGTAATCGATTCCAGAACAGAAATTCCAGAAGAAGAACGCCAAAAGATAAAATCTCGCACAATGGGCGAGATTCTATTGACACTGACTTGCTTGTCCTTAAAGGACAATGTTAACGTCTTTGAAGCTTTGAATACGGCTTTACAGTATCGTAATATAGAGCACTACAGTAAGAAGCATCCAGTAGCTTAAACTGGATTAACCTTCAAGACGAATGGTAGCTTGTTATGGCTAGCCAATTGGTTAACAACATTTTGAATTGTTGTAACGGTAGATTGAGTGGCTCCTGGTCCAAGCTTGACATCCAATCGGTCAGCGGCTGCCACCATACCATCAGGTCCCTTTTGAATCATTGCTAGGACGGCAGGTGGAAGAGCGGCCTTAATAACCTCTACTTGGTTCAATTCTGGTTTAGCTGGCTCCATGTGCTGTGGGGCAGTTTGAATTTGTGCCAACTTTTCAATTGCCTTTTGTTGCTTTTCGGCAATTTTTACGAGTGTTTCGATAATCTTCTTGGAATCCATAGTAGCTCCTATAATTGATAATACCAGATTATTAGTCAGTAAATGTGATCGAAAGTGTAGCCCCCAAATCTGGTTTTTGGGACTGTACTTGAGCCTTTAGAGTGTCAATGTATTTCTGGCGAATTTTGTTATCTCTTGGGGCGCCTTTTACGAAAACTGAGTAGTTTGGAGCCGCAACTACCAAGCTACTAGAGCCTGGAGTTGAGCCAAGGCCACCGCCCTTATCATGTTTCACATCGATGCTGGTAGCGGCAAATCCAACATTCATTGCAGCTACTTGGGCGGCTTTTCTCAAATACTCAACATTAGGGTCAAGTCCTTGGGCCAATTTCTGTAGAATATCCTGTTGCTTTTTGGCAATTTTAACTAGTTTTTGAATAATAGTCTTTTCTTTGGAATTCATAATTACTCCGCACTTGATGTTTGCTGTAACAAATAGCAGACTTCTTCACGCTTGCTGGCAATCTCCATAATCATATCGTCCAAACCTAGCGTCAGCTTGCCCTCTTCTTCAAAGCAGTTGTAGGCGTCCTGGGAGAATTTAAGAAAATCTTTCTCGACCTGGAGGCCCATCTGCACTGGGTCACTTTCTAAACTCTCATATTTCAATAAAACTTGACGCAAGAGATTGGCCTGTAGTTCGTAGTCGAGGCATGGAGCGCCAAAGAGACCTATGAATTTTTCAGCAGCCGCATCCAGATTCTTCAAGGTATCATTGTAAACTCTCTCATACATTAGGTGATTACCATAAAAAGCAATACCTTTGGCAGTCCAATGATTATGTTGATGAATTAGTGCTATTGCCTTGAGTGAAGCAACGTACAAAGCACATATCTTGCCGCATTTATCCATGAGTTGTCCCTACTAACTGGTTTGCAAAAGCATATGTTTTTATTAGTAACTTTATAGTAAAATAGTCTGTTTCAAGCCTACTTCATCAACTTCTTGGGCATAAACCGCAACTTCCTTGCTGTACAGATTTCCTAATTGCATTGAATAACTGTAATATTGCGGAGCCCTGCTAGTTAATGGGTTGTTAGAGATAACATAGCCTAACCCACCATTATAAGACTGGTGCCAGGGCTTATCCTGATACTGAGAGACAAAGCTTAGTTCTAGATTATCGAATAGTTCACCTTTACTGCTAGTACCATATGGAATACCACCATCTGTGATCAATACGCTACGAGTTGGAAAGTTTACCAAAACAACATTACACATGTTGCTTATCCATTGACTCACTTTAGTATCTTCTGTTTCTTTAAGTAATAGAAGATCATATCGGCCTGCTATATAGATAACTTTTTTAGAGATCAATAGTTCATTCATTTGATCAATGCGATTTTTAACTTCTTGAATGTCATCATAAGGGTAACTTAATCCACCATTGAAGACGATACAATCATAGTTAGGCATTAATTCTTTGACTCGTGATAGTTTATTAGTCTGATTGTAGATTGGTCCTACTACCAATAATTTACGGATAGCCTTCTCTATAATTAACGCTGTCATATTGATCAGTTATATCCGAGCCCGTAAAAAATCAAAAAGGCGAACTCGATCTCGACAAACGATGAGGGGGTACCCTATAGGGGGAGTAGTGGTTATATATATTTTTGGAGTCCCATGAAGAAACAAAAGACAGTCGTTCCCTTTTCTTTCAAAGATATGACCAATCAACAAATGGTAGATCACCTAAATGAGAACTATCCAATAAGTCTAAAACACAATGAAGATCTAGTTGAACGAGTCCATGCCAGATATCCTTTGCTAGACAAGTCAGAGGTGGGAATCATTATCAAAGCAGTATTTGCAAGTTTTCGCGATCTTCTGGTTCTCGGAAAAGTTCTGAATTTCAATAATTTGTTTTTCGATGCAAAATTACATTTCTTTGAGCATCGACGAGACGGTCATATATTACCTTCTCTGAAAGTTCGCGTCTCCACCCCGCCAAGGCTGAGGAAATAATGTCAAACAAAGAGTTAGATGATCTTCTATTAACCAACGAACCGCTTGTCGAAACCAAATTAGACTTAGACAAAGTAAAAGAAAATCTTCCTAAGTTTAGTAGTGAGAAGATATGTGAAATGATCGTTTGTGATCGTTACTTTGGTTTGGAGCAAAAAATTTCCAGTATCTGCATGGAAGAATTATCTAAGCGCAGATTGGCTGGTGATAATTTTGATTTCGAAAGTTATATTGAAAAGGTGCATGGTGAATTACCCGAATTAGATTTATCTGTTTCAGATATTCGTACTGTGCTTCAAAAGGCCATCAATATGAGGAAATTTTCTAGATGAATCAAAAGTTGACTGAACAAATAGTGTATCATGTCTTAGCAAATCTGGGTGCATTACCATCTACTTTTGTTGGGCAAAAGGCTACACAATCTCTCATAGATAAGCAATTTCTTTTACCAGAAAAAGTATCTTTTGAAATCGAAGGTGGAGAAATTCAACGCAAGAATATTTATGGTTGTCAGATTACGGTAACAAATTCCAAGGAGTTCAAGATGCTTTTAGCAGATTGCACTCAAGACAAAGATTTACCAGAGTATTGTTTGCTAGTTCAGTTAAAAGATTCTCCCACATTTGCTCTTTATTTAGTTTTCAATCAATTGGTTAGCGAACCAACTGACTCAGAGGCTATGATCGCTGTTAGTGTTGATAAGGTACATTGGATGCCATGTAGCGCTTATTTACAAGCAACTTTCTTAGCAGGTATGGAACAAATTCGAGATTTAGGTTTTAGCTGGTCCAAGTGTACTGGTTATCAAGAGCAATATAAGCATTTGCTTTCTTTTATCAAATTTCACAACAATTTTTATGGAGCTGAAGATGAGGGGCAAGAAAGCTGATACTGTTTTTATTTCTGAATTCATACAACATTGTGTTGCGGGTCTAGGGCTGCAAACATCTGATGACATCGTCAAGCAAGCCAAAATTATCATTCAAGAGATTGATGAAGACATTCGCGCTGTCGAGAAAAAGAAAATTACTCGCTCCAAGTTATTGGATGTTATAGCTGCTTTTGAAAAACCAACCAGCAACAAAGCCGAAGAGGCCAAGATGCTGTCTTTCTTCAAAATCCAGTATCCGAAAACTTGCAAAGAAATTTGTGAGTTATTGAAGCATAAAGTAACGTTCTTGCCAACTTCAAATTGGGTAACTACTGATCTCGATGTTGCCGAGTACAATTTTTGCATCAAACAAATGATCGAAGCTAAAATACTTGCTAGAGCCGAAGAAAAACTAGTTCGTGGTGAGCGATTTGAAGAATACATGACTTTCGTATTAGGTGAGGACCAATGATTCTTTTACTATTACAAGATAGAAAAATAAGATGCACCTAGTGGATTATACTGGCCCTAATGGTAACAAGTACACTATTTGCGGTCACATTTATTTTGGCTCCATCTCTCCACAAAATGAAGTGGTTAATCTTTTAGCTTTGGATAATGCCGTACATAATATTTGTCGTGATTGCTATAGTACTTACGAGGCTATGGTAAGGTGGAGTGATTTTCGTGATGTTAAGAGCACCTTGCAAAACGAACTTACTAGAAATTGTAAAATACAAGAACAGGGCGGCGATTTGTGGACCGAGTATTGGTATCTTGAAGACAGAGATGATGGTCCAGCAAAACATATGCAAAAAGCTCGTAAGAAGAATAAAAAGTCTCGTAAAAGAAAGAACTATTTGCAATTTCTGCCCAACGTTACATCTGGGAAATAATGTCGTTGAGTATAAGTAAAAGAGATTTATGGCACTATGTTAATCGTAAAATAAAGCGATTGATTCATCATTACCATGTATTTAGTGTCATCAGTATCCTATTTGAAGAGATGATAAAGGACTTGCAAGCGGGGCAAGAGATTAAAATCGCTAACTTCGGTACATTATTGTTGAAAAACACATCACCACGCAAGTATCATGATGTAAGATTTCGTCGCATAATGGAGTCACCAGGTCATCGAATTATGAGGTTATTTTTGGCCAAACCTATTCGCAAAAAATTGTGTGACTCTTTAGATCTTGACAACAAATTGAGGAATAATTAAGATGAACAAAAGAGGCCCTCGTCCCGTCGTTTTTGTGTGCATTGGTATGGATCATCAAAAGCCTAATGAATTTGTGTCGAGAGTAATTCAGGCAGTTTCCCAACAGGAAGCCGCCTCTTTATTTTTTGAACAAACGAAAAGTAAAGCGCAAACTGTCCATGGCCCTTTTCGACCAAAGAGAGCGCAAGTATTAGAGAATACGCGCACTTTGAAATTCTCAAGTGAACAAAAACGAGCATTTTATAATGATTGGGAAGTTACCGCTGTCTTTTTGAAAGAGCCCGAAAACCATGCATATTTAATCTTTATCAAAAGGACGGATGGTAAAAAACAGCCCGCCCCGAAGGGTACAGTGGTTGTGCCCCTCTCTGAACTGAGGTTTATCTGAATGAATAAGTCATTTCTTCAAAAAATGAAAAACTCGCTTCTAGCACAGAAGCAAGATCTATTAAAGCAAACTGTACAACAAGAAGTCGATGTGGACACCGAAGGTGATGAAACAGACGAGATTCAAGGCAATATGTTGATCGAAATGACCAACCAACTCAATAGCCGCAATTCCGTCAAGCTGTCCCAAATTGAAGCGGCACTCAAGAGAATTGAAGAGAACTCTTACGGCTTATGTCTAGACTGTGGTGAGTCAATTCCTGAGAAACGATTGTTGAACAATCCATATTTTCAAACCTGTGTTTCTTGTGCAGAAGAACGTGAAATCGAAGAGAAGCAACGAAAGAGGTCTTAATCTTGAACACATTAGTATTAGAGCAAACTGAACATGGTGAAGTGCCGATGGATGTGTATCAGAAGTTGGCTAATGACAGAATTCTGTTTATCACAGATTACATTGATGACGATACTGCAACTGATCTCATCGCTACCTTGTTATTGAAAGATAACGAAGATGAAGAAAAGAAAATCACTCTTTTCATTAATTCACCTGGCGGTGATATTCGCAACGTCTTCATGATCTATGATGTTATGCAAATGGTCCACGCGCCTATTGAAACGTGGTGCATCGGTGCCGCCTCTGATGAAGCCGCCTTACTGTTGGCTGGTGGAACTAAGGGTATGCGCATGGCCACCAAGAACTCTGTCATTTCTGTTAATCAGTTAGTCAATAATTGGCACATGCATACCAATATGACAGATGCTAAGAATTTGATGGAACAATTTAAGACTGATAATGATCGTTTGCTAGATATTTTGTTCAAAGCAACCGGCAAAACTGTCAAACAGTTGAGAGAAGATTTTGATCGTCGAATGTACTTTACTGCTTCCAAAGCTATGAAGTATGGTCTAATTGACAAGGTTGTATCGCCAAACAAATGAGGCAATATCATGAGTAAGACAAATGAACACGAACATGGTCCACTAGTCGCCCCACTTTTGAGAGGTTATGCTGATAGTTATGTTAAGATGTCCAAATTTCGATCAGCCTTTCTGTCAGAAGACGTTACCGACAAAGTGGCCGCTGAACTATCAGCCATGATGTTGTATTTCGATCATCAAGATCACGAAGAGCCAATTCAATTGTATCTTCATTCCAATGGTGGTGCCATCAGTGGCATGCTTAAGATTTATGACGTTATGCAAATGATTCATGCGCCAGTTCATACCATATTATTGGGAAAGTGCTATTCAGCTGGGGCTGTTATTCTGTCCGCTGGCACTAAAGGTGAACGCTATGCTTTGAGAAGTTCTAATGTCATGATTCACGGCATTCAGTTTACTTTTCCAATTCCTGGCGAAGATATGGTCAATAGCAAGAACTATTTAGAGTTTGTAGATGACACTAACGATCTTCTTATGAAGATTTTGTCTAAACATACTGGTCAAACTCTGGAGAAAATTAAGGAAGACTGTGCTAGAGAGTATTGGATGGATGCCAAGGCAGCCAAGGAGTACGGCATTATCGACCATATTATTTGAGATGGATAAGAAATTATTTGACTTGGTATATTGTGATTTTGACTGGAAAGAACATCACTTTCTAGAAGGTCCGATAGGTGCCACGTTAGAAGATTTTAAAGAACTCTGTGCCCGCCTTTTACCAAAGGCAGGTTATCGAGCCGCTCTTAAACATCTAGACCCAAGGAAGAAGGGCTGGATTGGATGGAGTGAAGTTGTGGAGTCGTTGATAGCCCTGCTTTCAGAGCAGGGTTATCAACGTGTTTCTTTGGAAACCAACCAAATAGAAGGCGGCATAATAATTGGAATAGACTCTGATGATGGTCTTGTAGACGAAAGATTGGGGTTTGCCGGACCTTTGATTGCTGATTATAATCGTAAATTAGAAAAGAAATTGCAGGAAGACCGAAAATTCAAAAAGTTTCATTCTCTTAGAAAAAAAGCAGTTCAAATCATCAAGTAGTAATAATTCATTATATTTGTATGGAAAAGACTGCTCGAAAGCCATCTGCTGATCCCGTACAGGAGAGGTTGAGGCAAAACAAAACAAATTGGAACAAAGAGGTTTCGGCGTTCATTAACGACTTGATTCATTTCAAGAAGACGATGAATGGTTGGCCTTCCAAGTTTTTTAAAGAGCGTTCCCGCATTATTGAGCCAGTTCCCGCTGATCCAGCCACTATTATTGGGGCTCTTGCTGGTGATTTCCAGGAAATTGTTAACAGAGGCAACAGTATTATCCAAGAGCAATTGAACTATTCCAAAACACGTCGTCAAAAACAGCCGAAGCAATTGAACTTGCCATTTCCACAGCCAGCAACTCCAGCCACCCCAACTGAGCCTCCTAAACCAGCCCCAGACCTATCCAAACAGTTACAACTAGGTTTGGCCGCTGATGATAGTTATTATCTCATTTCGCAGGCTTCTAATCCATTAAGCCGATTCTTTACACGCCTTCTCACTCCAGGTATTGGTCGTAGTGAGGCCGCTAGAATTCGAAGATACAGAATGTCATTGCTTGATGCAGCTCTTGCAATGTACAAAGACATGAAAAAATTACAATCAGCCGTTGTCGGATCTGGTCCTGAAAGCATTTTCATAGCTAGCAAGCTTTTGGACAAATCTGAGAACAGTTGGGTATTTCTTACTTCCGGTTTCAGAACATTTGTAGAGACCTTACCAGGTCCAGTTGATACTGGTGCCAAAATTGAAATACCACCTTCCGTTAAAGGAGAAGAGGCTCCAACTTCACCTGTGGCTGGCCCAGCTCCACAAGCTGCGCCCGCTTTAACAGATCCAAGAGTAGTTAAAGCTTTAGCCGCCGTACAAGATATTCAAACTTATAGCAACAACTTTAGAGGCGTTATTGGAATGCCTGGCCTAAGACAAACTGCCAAGAAGTTTGCTTTAGCTATGCCTGACGAAAAACTACAGATGGTAGATGCTTTCTTGGATGAATATCAGAGAATGGTTATACAAGTTTGTGCTAATAAAGCAATTCCTGTGCAAAATTCTTTCGCTGAGATTGCTGCATTCGAACTAAAGACGCCACCTACAACTGCTTCAGCTAATGATCAATTGCAAACAGTTGCACAAGCATTTCTTAAAAAGCTCAAGCATCAAATTTCACCATTCGACAAAACTTCTTCTTTCCGTCTAGATATCTACAAGATGGCCGTACAAAACAAGAAGCTTCTTGATAAGGTTATGGATCATCTAGAAGAGGGACTTAATAAAGAAGCCATTGCTGCACTGTTAAAAGAAATTGGCGAAAATATGCTCAAAATGAAATCGCTGATGCAAGGTCTAACTTCCACAATTCGTGGACAAGGATATCAACCAGAGTTCATCAATTTGTTAGAGCGTGGTCGCTTGGGTGATTATGGTGTAGATTTGGCTCCAAAGCAAAAGGCTGAACTGAGCAAGCTATTGCAACAAAAGCAAATGCGTGAACTTGTTAAGATGTATGGGAAATGATTATGGAACAAGGTTACGTTTTCATTCACAATAATGTCTTCTCAACTTTGTTAGCTATCTCCTCTGAAGAACAAAGTCAGGGACTTATGCATCAAGTTTGGCCACCTCCAGTTATGTCTTTTGTTTATGGTGCGCCATGTATTAACAAATTCTGGATGAAGAATACCCCAAGTCCATTAGATATTGTCTTTTGTTGTGAGGGTAGGATTTGTGAAATTCATTATGGTGAGCCAAACTCCACTTCTATTATTGGCGGTGACAAACCAAGTGATTTGGTAATTGAATTACCTCACGGTACAGTAGATGCCGCACAAATCAAAATCGGCCAACTAGTTGGATTGGTAAAGCCAACACCAACTGAACTACGTAAGCTAATTGCCGAAAAATTTGAACATTTTGTAAAATTCTGATACCCCTTGCGCCCACAATTTATAGGATTAGATTGTTAGATAAGTCATGGATACCATTCAACATTTCAACAACATTTTGAGTTCGTTTCATATCAATGCCAACTGTGTGAATACTCAACAGGTTGACAACTACATTTTTTATGATCTCAAGTTGCGACCCAATGGCAAGGTGAAAGAAATTCAGAAGTACAGCGATGAGATTTCGCTGGCTTTGAAGAAACCCAGCAAGCCTAGCATCAAGGTTTTGCATGAGCAAGGTGTAGTTCGTTTGGAATTCGCCATGACTCGTGAAAAGCCTCTCAAGCTGTTTGAATACTTCACCAATGATAACGTACCTGATGGTGGAATGGTTGCTCTATTGGGCCAGACGGTTGACGGTCAAAAGATGTGGATGGACTTGTCACAGAATCCGCACATGATCATTGCGGGTACCACAGGTTCAGGTAAGAGCACATTGCTTCACAACATCATTGCCAATATGCTCAACTACAATGATTGCCACATGTATTTAGTGGATCCCAAGAACATTGAGTTCCACGAGTACGGTAAGAAAGTTAGACGCGACATTGATGTCTCGTATACATACGATGAAGCTATGTTCGTCTTGGACACTTTGCTTGCTACCATGGATGAGCGATATAATCTAATGCGAACTGGTAAGCCAGCTTCAGATTTTCCATACATTCTTCTGATGATAGACGAATTTGCAGATCTGATTATGCAAGACCGGGATGATTTGTTTTTTACTAAGTTGTGCAAGTTGGCTCAGAAATGTCGGGCTGCCCATATTTCTATCGTTCTATCTACACAAAGGCCCTCAGTCAATATTATCAATGGAGCCATCAAAGCCAACTTCCCAGCTCGTATTGCTTGCAGGGTGGCCAGCCACGTTGACTCTAAGGTAGTTTTAGACTCTACCGGGGCAGAAAATTTGCTAGGAAAAGGAGACGCACTCCTTCGTGATAACTTTCGTCATATGGAACGATTTCAGGTGGCATATACGGATTCAACGGAAGTGTGTAGGTTTTTTGGAGAATAATGGAAGCTGCTCGTCCACTTAATTTATTGGACGTTGATTCCTTGATAGAAGAATTTCTAGAGGAACACGAACAAGGAATTGCCACTCTACATCGAATATATTTCAAGAGTGACAGTGCAATATCCCTGCGTGCACTGAAGGAAGAGGTTAAAGAAGAACTTCGAACTGGTTGTGTAACCTTTGTCAACAATGGTTCGCCACTAGACGAATTGAATGACTACCTATTCTACATTGTCAACGCGTTTTGTAAGAAGACCAGCAAACCACAACAGAAACAAAAAGCAGAATATATTTGTCCGGGCTGCGTTTTTTTGGGCAAAGAATATTCTGTCCTCTTTTATACCAAAGTGTTTCAATGTGATGAGTGCGAGTCAGAATTGAAAAGCAACTCATCCGATCCCAAAAGAGAGCACTTCTTCCGAATATTTCATCGTCACAATAAGAGTGGCTATCGATGTCCGGATTGTGAAAGGTTTATTCCACATCCCTTAGATAATTCATCTGCGGTTTCTTGTCCATATTTTGATTGCCTTTTTACAGGCAATATTAAAGAGTTGCAGAAGATGCATCACCCAACATCCAAATCGAATCCTGAAAAGCTGATTTTGGATGTTTCTAAAGAGGGATTTTGCTTCAAAGACAACGTGGCGTCTCAAGAAATAGATGCTCAGACTCAATTGGAAATCACAGAAGACTTACAAGACAAGGTAGAGTCACTCAAAGAAATCATTGAAACACAAAGCAATAATACTGCTTACAGTAGCTCTGATGCAACTGTTAAGCATAAACAGCTGGTTTATCAAGCGATTTCCAATCTTTTGGATAAGTTTCCTATGGAAATGGCAAGCTATTTACTGAGTAGCACTGATAGCCATATGGGCTTTCAGCACAAGATATTCCAAGAGTACATTAGATTATTAGAAGACTCGCTACCGTTTATGATTACAAAGAATCGTCGTCTTATTAAGATCGATAATTTGCTTGATGACAATTTGTGTTTGTTCGATGGTATTTCCACCTTCAATGGTGTGATTAATGACAAGCTTGTCATCAAGAATGGAACCACAGAGTTTTATATTGGTGGAAGAAAAGCTACCTATGCTAAACCATTTTACATTGGTAAGTTGTTAAATATAATTCGACAAGATACGAAGACGCCATTGATGCAGCAAGTAAAAGATTACAGCTTCTCTAGAATCCGTATGCGAGATATAGAACCGGGTGTATCTGTTACCGTGACACATCTACGAGTACCGCCTCACTATCAAATGGGTGGTATGGCTTATGTCAACCGTGTTCGTAAAAAAATCGTTGAGCGTGCAAGGACATTACAATGAATCATTTAGCTGATTTACAAAGAGAATTGCTATCTATTATAAAAGCTTTGAGCCCTTCCAAGATTGAAATAATTAGGGTGAATATTTCATCTTCTTTTTTACCACGTGCCCGCTGTAAAAAATGTGGAAAGGGACCGTCCTTCTACTATTTTCGTAGGAAGTCTGCCCTATTAAAAAGTCCACTTAGAGAGGCAACTAAGAGATGGCTGAAGCGCATGACTGCTGATTGGTATCTAACTGAATCACCTAAAGATTTTGATCATATCGAAGATTTTTCTTTTAGACTTTTCGATAAGAGTTATCGACCAGTAATGCACAAAACACGTGGTTTTTCTACTGGTAAAGATCATATAGTGGAGGCATTAAGTTGTGATTGCGGTCACGCTGTCTGGTTATTCAATCATAAATCAGTTAAGAATCGTCCCGAGATTAGAAATCGTAAGGGACGATATGGTTACCCACAAAAATTTGAGGGGTATGATGTAGAATTCGCTTGACCTGAGCTTCCAAAGCGGGAAAGTCATCGGCTAGTTCTTCAAACAATTTCCATTGTCGATTGATTAATTTGTAACATGAATAGTACGAAAGTCTAGCGATCGTATCATAATATTCTTTGCTAGCGAATTTGAGATGCTGAGGAACTATAGTATTAGCGAAAAAAATCCAATCGCCCAAATTTTGGTAAACTAAAAAATCTTGTTTACTGCGGGCTTGCGCGAACAGCAAAGTGATGCTATCTTTAGAAAGATCAAATTCGGCTGTCTTGTATTTTCCATAAATACTAACGATGTATGCCTTAGTATCGTTTTGGCATTTAAGATCAGCTAACAGCTCATCGAAAAAACTACTGACATTCCCGTTCATCAGTTCCATTATATGATGTTGGAATATTGAAAGACTTGGTAATTAATGAAGACATTAGTAATTGTAGAATCTCCAGCAAAAGCATCAAAGATTCAAGGATATCTCGGTAAGGATTACGTAGTATTAGCTAGCAAAGGTCATATCACTGATTTGGCTAAAGGTGGCAGGTTTGGTTTGGGAGTTGATATTGACAAAAACTTTCATCCACATTATGTGTTGATGGAAGATAAAGTGGACACTTTGGATGTGCTCATAAATGCTGCCAAGAAGTGTGACCAAATTTTTGTGGCAAGCGACCCTGATCGTGAGGGTGAAGCTATCGCTTGGCACTTGGCCCAACGTCTTGCTGATCTGGAAAAGCCAATCAAACGAATGGTCTTCAACGAAATTAAGAAGGCTAAATTGCTTAAGGCAGTCAAAGAGGTTCGCGATATTGACATGGACTTGTTCCATTCCCAGGAAGCTCGTCGCATTCTGGATCGTTTAGTTGGATTTATGGCCTCGCCATTCCTAATGAACTTTTTCGGCCCCAAGTTGTCAGCCGGTCGTGTTCAATCAGTAGTAACCCGTATGGTTATCGACCGAGAACGAGAAATTGAAGCATTCGTACCGGAAGAATTTTGGACCGTTCAAGTAATTCTGTCCAAGGATGGCAAGACTGGCTTTGCAACCAAATTCAATGGTCGTCCAACCAATGAAAAAGACGCTTTAGCTGTAAAGAAAACGCTGAGTACCGATCCATATGTTGTTTCGGAAGTGACGTCTAATGAAGAAGCAAAATACCCGCAACCACCATTGGTGACCTCTACGCTTCAACGAATCATGTCCAAAGAGCATGGATTCAGTGCAGATCGCACCATGAAAGCCGCTCAGTCTTTATATGAATCAGGTTACTGTACCTACATTAGAACTGACTCCGTTAGAGTTAGCGATGAAGCTTTGACAGAAGTGCGTCAATGGTTAACTGACAACAAGCACTCAGTTCCAGCCAAGGCTTATGCCTACAAGAATAGAGATGCCGCACAAGATGCTCACGAATGTATCAGGCCATCCGATTTGACTTTAGTTCCTAATGATAACTATGCGATGGCAGATCCCGATGAGAAGCTGGTGTATGAAGTTATTTGGAAGCAATTCGTAGCAAGCCAGATGATGCCAGCTATTTATGATACCTTGAAAGTAACTGCTCATCTTCAAAGCGATAAGAAGCAAGAAGTGAAGGCTTCTGGCAAAGCTCTTAAGACCAAGGGCTTTCTTGAAATCTTGGGTATTCAGGATGATTCTAAGATTGAGATTCCACTACTAAATGTTGGCGATGTCTTAAAGTTGTTCGGAAAAATTCCGGTTCAGTTGGAGAAGAAGGCAACCCAACCTCCTCCAAGATACTCCGAAGATAAGTTGATCAAGGAATTGGTCAATAAAAATATTGGTCGTCCAGCCACTTATGCCGAATTGCTAAGCAAAATTACAGCTCGTAACTATGTAGAAAAGAAGGGTAGTGTATTCCATGCTACCGACTTGGGCAAGAAGATTACTGATGAACTATTGCAGTTCTTTACTTTCATGGATTATGATTACACCGCTAAGATGGAACAACAGCTTGATGAAATCGAAAGTGGTAAAGTTAACCACGTAGATATGTTGAAAAAGTTTTTCCCAGAATTCAAAAAGGAATTGGACAAGGCATATCTACAACATGGTGCGACCATGTGTCCAAAATGCGGAAGTCCAATGTCAGTTCGTACGACAAAAACTGGCGATAAGTTTTTAGGATGCTCCGGATATCCAAAGTGTAAGAACACTATTAATCTTGGTGCATCACCCTCACAGAACGTTGCTTAACTGAAAGAACGAGTAATCGAAGAATGAGTACAGATAAAACAGAATATTTAACTCCGCAAGATTTGGAGAAGCAAGAACATCTTTCTCTTCAAAGGCTAGCGAAGTTAGAGCCCTCGGGCGACTTACTTTTGAGTGTCCGTCCTCCCGCCAACTTCATTGAATTGATGAACTGGACGCTGGAGAACTTTGGTTCTTTTCTTAAGGATCAAACCCGCCTAAACAAATTCGTGCATAACCGAATCATCATTGATGGACAATTTATGCAGTTTTGTGAACAGAACAATGTAACTGTAGAGTGTTTATTCAAAGACTCTAACATTTCTTGGACTACAGACCACGATTTTGAAAAGTTCTTTGTTCAGGGAGTTTTCCTTATCAAGGCAAAAGGTTTGGAGTTTTTGCATGCCGCTCTGTTCCACAAGGGCAATCAACAAGAAGATGAAATTAGCTTCTTCGTAATTGTCTCTGAGAAGAACTTCGAGAAGTATGCTGAATTGCGCAATCAATTTGATGATTGGGTTCAGGACCGAGACCGTAGCAATCTCCACATTCGTGTAATCGAAGGTGATGATATTCCTTATACAAAGGATCATACTTGGGATGATTTGTTCTTGCCAAGTGGAATTAAGGACGAAATTAGAGGATTGGTTGAGAATTTCTTGGCCTCCCAAGAGTTTTATGTCAAAAACAGAATCCCTTGGAAGCGTGGTATCTTATTGTACGGCAAGCCAGGTAACGGAAAGACCTCTCTCATCCGAACCATTATTTCTCATTACAACTTCAAGCCTGTAACCATTGTGCCAGAGGCTAACAATGAGGCAGTACGTGAAGCCTTTACTTATGCAGAGGAGCAGAGTCCATCACTGCTTTATTTTGAGGACTTGGATTCTCTACTTGAGAAAAGCATAGATACATCTTCCTTCCTTAATTTGATGGACGGAATCTCAGCAAAGAATGGTTTGTTGATTATTGCAACAGCCAACGATGTTAAAAAGCTAAAGTCAAATATTACTGATAGGCCATCCAGATTTGACAGAAAGTTTGAAATTCCATTACCAAACACAGAAATGGCTTATATATATCTTAAGAGATGGTTTGGTAATCTCATCTCTGCAAATAAGTGCAGGGACCTTGCCAAATACGCTGCTAAATACGAATTTTCTTATGCTTACTTGAAAGAACTATATATTTCTGCAATGTTTGAAGCTTTAGCATATAATCGTAAAGCTCCGACTGAGAAAGATGTTCAGAACGCACTTAACCGACTAGTCAAAGACAAAAATCTACTGAATGGCGGTTCTATTAACATGGATAAATACTCTAAGTGATAAGGTTAAAACGGGCTCTCAAAAATGAAAGACCATAATAGAAGAAACAAGAAGAACTTTAAGAAGGCGCCGAAAGGGGGTGAATCATTAGCCGATGTTCCCAGAATTGGCCCAGGAGAGGCAATTCAAGCTCAACCACTAGAAGTCAAAGTGTACGGGAACAATTTCGATAAAGCCCTCAGAGCTTTTCGAGCACTAGTGCAAAAGGAAAGAGTTCTTTCCACATACAAAGAAAAACAAACGTATGAAAAGCCATCCGATAAACGTAGAAGAAAGCGAAATGAATCCGTAAGGAAACAACTTGAATTCTGCAGCAAAGGCGAGTGCATTCACGCAGAACATGCCAAGAATCGCAAGCCAAGAACATTCAAGCGCAAGTCTTCAGAATAACTGGAACTAAAATGTCTGATACCGATGGAAAACCAAAACTTCATAAACATCCCGACAGGGATAAGCCTGTGACATATAAACCATATGTGCCACAGTATCAAATTGAGGGTGTAGAGCCACAGGTGTATCAGGGCGGTGCAGTGGTACCTGGTGGTGTAATCATCACCAGGGCCAACGAACTTCCATCTGATAACCCAAGGGCAAGAAGGACAGTTCGTCAGCCATATGCTGCCGCAACTCCTTCACCCATCGGTCGTGGTCCAGTACCTAATGTAGGAAATAATATGGAACATTCATGGTCAAGCGGCGTTGATGGCGAAATTGTAGATGACTTGGATCAACAAGAAGTTGACCCTAATCATCCAATGGTAGATAATAATGACTTTGTTACTCAAGAGGCACTTGGATTCAGAAATGGCTTAACTGCCGCTGATATTCAGCCTAAATTTGAGACCTTCCCAGCTGCTGTAATAGAGAAGGAAGTGCAAGCTATTCGTCAAACTACTAATTCAGAAGATTTAATGCCAATTGTGGCTGATTTAGATTTTGAAGCTTATTTGTTGATTGTAGCTGGGGTACCAGTTTGTTCAGGCCCTAAAGAAGAGATCGAAGACCAGGCCAGAGCCCTAGTTTTTGGTGAACATGAAATATGTGATGGAAATCCTGTACCAGTTGATGATATAGTTATTCTTAAGAGAGTCAAGGTAAAAGTTGGTCTTTTCTTAGAATAAAGGACACAATGCCACAGGAACCAAGGAAAGCTACTGATATACTTTTAGAGTTAGAATCCAAGATGAATATGATGTTAGACATCATTCGTACTCAGGATTTGAACATTAAGATATTATCCAATAAGCTAAATGATGCTATGGGCCAGCTCAGGCAACAAAATGAGCAAAAGAAAATTATTGTCGAAGCGGTAAATACTACGCCAATGCCTAAAGCGCCAGAAATGCCGCCTGGTTTCGTTCAGTTACCGGCTGGTGATCCTGAGAGAACTATTCCCATTCAGGCCGAATCGACGTTACCTCAGTCTAATGAGCCAAAGGGTTTCCGTCGTACTTCACGACCTGAAAGCTTTGCTGGTGATGATGCTTACCTAAACCGTTCAGCAAATCCACCAGAAGATGTAAGAATGCCAGTGCAGTTGCCTCCAGGAATGAAGCAACAGCAACTTCAACAACAACCTCAACCTCAGCCCCAGCCTCAGCCTCAACAAGTTCCTCCTGGTCGTCAACAAATGGTGCCGCCTCCTGGTCGTTCCCAATCAGAGACTTTTGCGCCACCTCCACCAACTCCGGAATATGCAAATAGAAAAGGTGCAGTTATGCCTGGCCCCCAACGTCAGCCATCTTCACCTTACAGAGAGTCTCAACCTCCCCAAGGCGCAGTTCCTATTATGCAACGTATAGTGGATAAGAATGGCAAATCAATTTTCTTGGCGGATGTAGAAGTCACGGACTTATCAACCAGTCAGCCAGTTTTCAAAACAAGAACAAATGGAACTGGAAAATGGATGGCATCCCTTGGTATAGGAGCTTATCAGGTGAAGATTGGTAAGCGTGCTTCTGGAAACAAGGAAAAACTAGAAGCCGTACAAGATATTCAAGTGGATGGTTCTCAATCACCTCTCGAATTACCAATGTTGATTATCAAGTAATTACGGGGTAATATGAACAAGAAGTTCCGAGTAATCGTGGCGGACCCTCCCTGGCCGTTCAAAGATTCTTTAAAAATGTCCGACGTCAAGCGTGGGGCTCTGGCTAACTACAGCACCATGACAATGCAACAAATTCGGGAGCTGCCCGTCGAAAAAGTTTGCAATCCAGAGGGGGCGGTGTTATGTTTATGGGTGCCTGGATCTTTGCTGCAAGAGGGCCTTGACACCATGAAAGCTTGGGGCTTCAAGCACAAGCAGACATATGTATGGGTCAAAACTAAGAAGCAACCATTAGACTTCTTCAAGAAAGCTATTCTCAAAGCACGCAAGCAACCTGAAATTGTTTATGATAAGTTTGCTTATATGAGAATAATCAAATCAATTGCTGAAGCTTGTATTCCAGTTGGTAAAGATTTGCTCAAGACTTTGGCTTTTGGTATGGGTCGTTTATTCAGGCAGACTCATGAAATTTGTTTGGTTGGCATTTCCAACAATCAAATTTACCATCAGCTCGAAAATAAATCACAACGCTCGGTTTGTTTTGGAGAGAATTTAAGTCATTCATCCAAACCCGAAGCATTACAAGACTCTTTGGAAATTATGTTTCCAAAAGCTCGTAAACTAGAATTGTTCGCCAGGCGCATCCGTCCCGGTTGGACTTGTCTAGGTAACGAGGTATGTAACGGAGAAGATATGCAAGTATCTCTCTCCAAACTAATCAACGGAGGTTAATAGTCAATATGTCAAAGAAAACGCTATTACTGAATGCCAGTTATGAGGTGCTATCTTTCATTCCCGAAAGAAAAGTCTTCAAATTGCTTTTCAAGGACAAGGTAGAAGTCATCTCTACTTGGGATGATGTCATTGCCTGGGGTTCCGGAAAGGTTAAGCACCCTTCTATCTTGAGATTGAAGAATCACGTAAAAAGAAACTACTTCAACTCAAACTTCAGCCGTAAAGCTTTGGTTAAAAGAGATAGAAGCACTTGTCAGTTTTGCGGTCGGAAGTTAACTGCTTCTCAAATTACAATCGACCACGTATTGCCTAGAGCACAAGGGGGTATTACCTCTTTCACTAACTGTGTGGTATGTTGCCAGATTTGTAACAACAAAAAGGCCGACAGAACGCCTGAACAAGCAGGAATGAAGCTTCTCAGAAAGCCTACACACCCATCCTTTTCTGCACATTATTATGTGGCAGATCCCCAAGAACATTGGCATTCGGATTGGGATGACTTTTTGAAGGGCTAAAATAGGGAGGGGATAATAGAAATATTATCCCCTTTCTTCGGTCAATAATAAGGAATACCTGTATAACCACTCCTGATATATAGGTAGCACTATGACCCAGAAATCTTGTAACTGCATTGTCTGCGCTAAAGAGTTCAACTTAGAAGAACTTCAGAGTGTAGCTTTGTCTAAAATCAATGTTACACGTTTCAAAATTTGTCAGGCTTGCCTAGATCAATGTGATCCGGCTGAGGATTACCGTCAGGCTCGTGAAATTATCAATTCTTATCTTTGGTTCGCTGAGACTAAGGGTCTCTTCAAGGAAGCTTCTGATATTGTAGATGACGTGACTTCTAACAAGAAGCGGTCATAATTCAATAACAATTACCCCAGGAAAGTCTTCTTCTTTCTTTTCCTCTTCCTTTTCAGGTGGTGGAGGTATTAGTTCTATGTACAAAGGCTGTAGTTCTTCCTGCTTTTTCTTTTTCTCAATCTCGAAAATGAAAGGAAAGAAATTGTCCATAGCAACTCCCGGTCTGTGTATATGTTAGAATATTAATAACATGATGTGCGCAAACTGTTCCAAACTAGCTTATTTGTTTACCAAGAAGAAATGTCTTCGTTGTCAAGGGGAAGTTGCGATTAATATTGCCACAGTTTGCGAGCGTTGCTCGATAAATGACAAAATTTGCTCGGTCTGTGTAAGAAAGCTCCCAAGTCCACAACCTCCCAAGGGTTGCAATTGTGGTCACAAGTGATTACAATATTTCGGGGTATATAGATAAAAGATGATTATTACCAACGATGAAGCTAAGCTTCGAGTATTTTGTGAACCCGTGACCCCAGATGAGGTTGGTGCACTGATAGAAACTCTTGAAAAAGAGTTAGAATATGCCAATCGATTAGGCAAAGGTGGAATAGGTTTGGCAGCCCCGCAAATAGGTATTGCCAAGAATATCGCTATTGTACGCTTGCCCAAGATGAACTTCAATTTGGTTAATGCTAAATTGGTGCAGGGATACGATCCTGCTATGTTCACAGATGAAGGATGTTTATCATTTCCTGGTCGTTCGGAGAATACCATGCGATTTCAGGAGGTTTTCATCTCCAACAATCTGGTTGAGCCTCACAGTTTCATCGCCAGGGGTTTCGTAGCAGTAGTTTGTCAACATGAATTAGACCATCTCAATTCTACTTTGTTCATGGACAGAAAAGTAGTTAAACCAACTACCGTTGTCAAAACGACTATTAAAGTTGGCCCCAATGAACAATGCCCTTGTGGTTCTGGCAAAAAGTATAAGAAATGCTGCGGAAAATAAAATGTTCTGGTATAGATCATACAGGAGAGTATTATGACCGATAAGAAACCAGATCCCAAGAAAGTAGAAATAACTACTGAAGTGCTTCTAGCAGATGTTATGTTAAGAATTACTGCTATTGAAAAACTTTTGATTGAAAAGGGTATTTTTACTCAAGAAGAACTTTCGACGTCCACTGATGAGATTGCCAAGCGAGTTGCTAAGGTAGTTTTAGAAAAAGCACAAGCTTCCAAGAGTGTTGACGAATTTATTAATACTCTTGAGAACTCAGATAAGAAGATTAATTGATATGTTGTTCATTACCCAAGAAGAAGAGATAAATATGGATTTGCCTTTGCAGGCTTTATATTTTTACGCTTCTTGGATGCCCTATCATAAGAAGTTTTTAACCATGATAGGTAAAATGGAAGAAAAGCACAAGGATATTTCTTTCTTTGCTATTGATGTAGATCAATTCACTAGTCAATGTAAGAGGTTTTCAATTAGTTCTGTCCCTACAGTTTTAATTTTGCAGGGCGGTAAAGAGGTCAAAAGAATTAATGGCTTAGTCTTAACCAGCGCATTTAAGCGTGCTTTTGCTGATATATGTACATCTTGAATCCATAAACGGAGTTTAATATGCCAAAGAAAACATTAAAAGCAAAAAAATCCTCTAAGAAAACCAAGACTACAGCTAAGGCACCAAAGAAGACTAAGAAGACCAAGAAGGCTGCTCCAGCAGTAGTAGCTCCTCCAGCGGTAGTTCCAGCTGCACCAGCTGTTCCGGCTGTGCCAGTCGCTGCGCCAGCTCCTGTTAAGTCAGAAGCAGAAAAGATTTGGTCCGAGATTAAGGATCTTCCAATTGATATGTTTGGATTACCAAACCAATTTGTTTCCATGCACTGTACATTTGTTACAGTTGAACCAAGTCAATTGTATGTGACCATTCGTTCCAGTGCCACCTTGCCATCTTTGGAAGCAGCCGTTGCACCACATTTTGTCGTTGAACTAGCTGACAAGTTTGTGATTGTAAAGCGTGTTCCAAAGTTATTGAAGTAATTGGGGAGGCTCATGTCAAACGATAAAAAAGAGAAAAAAGCGTTCGATGAGGAAGAGCCGAAAGAATACAAACCAAGGGTAGGTCTGAAACAACAACCTGGACAAAAGTCCATGTTTGAAGCCAAGCCTCGCCCTCCAACTCAAGAAGAATTCCGTCAACAGGTCGAATCCGTTGAAGAAGTAAAGTCAGGCTATAAGAAACGAGCAGCTGACTTATTTGTTAAGTTTGATCGTGCCATGAAGGATAAAACGCTCGCTCAGAATCGTAATATTTTGAATGCTGAAACTGAAAAGGAAATGCTTCAAATGATGATTCAGTTGGCTATTGATATTAACAATGATCCCAACGAACAAGAGGGCATGGGCTCTTTAACCTGGATCACTTTGTTGTTCAAGCAATGCTTAGCTCAAAGAGATAGAATGAATGAGCTAGAGTATGTTATCAGTCTTTTACAAAAGAAATTAGATTCTGGGGTTTTGTCTGACTATATAAACAAAGAAATTACTAAGGCGCTTGACAAGAAAAAAGATAGTGAATAACTTAGCCATGACACCTAAAGAGCTACTTTTATTTCTAATTTCTGAGGAAAAGGAACGCTTTGGAGAATATTCACAATTATGTGCCCATTACCTGATACCAGTGGACCCGACAGCAACAGCGAGACATCAGGGGAGACTGGAAATTCTGCAACGTCTTTTGCAGGAAAAGATTATTATCAAGAGCTGATTGGGCGAGCTAATACTGCTCCACTCGTCAAGATATTCAAGCACTATGGTATCCGTTTAGATGCTTACAATAGAAAAGTAACATGTCCCTTCAAATCTCATAAAGGTGGCCGCGAAAGCACGCCATCTTTTTATTTTTATCCAGAGACTAACACCTTCTATTGTTTTGGTTGTAAGATAGGCACTCGTCCCTGTGACTTCGTAGCAGAGATGGATAACTGTACTAGAGTGCAATCTGCACACAAGGTACTGGAACTTTTCGAGTCTGATGTTGACGAGGATAACATTTACGATAAGGCGAGCTTTTCCGAACGCCTAGAAATAATGTTAGATTTTTCTAACGCTGTCAGAGAATTTCATCAAACATATCCTACCGAACATGCGAGGGTATATGTTGAGGCAGCATGCAAGAAATACGATGCGTTGAATCTGAAAAAGAAGCTTAATAATGAAGCATTGCGTCGCACCGTAGAGCAGCTAAAGGAATACATTACTCTATACAAACCATGACAACTGCCATTATTCTTGGCGATGTGCATTTGGGTAAGGGAACCAATATCGGCAAAGCTGGTGTAGGTTCTGCACTCAATAGCCGTATCGTCGATCAACTTAATCTTTTGGACTGGACGTTAGATCGTGCTGTGGAGCATTATGCAGAGCACATTATCATTACTGGTGATGTGTTTGAGGAGCCCAAGCCACATCCAGCGCTCATTACGCTTTTCATTTCTTGGCTTAAGAAATGTCAGGTACATGATATCAATGTCCACATCATCGTAGGAAACCACGACATTCTACGTACTGGATTTGTCTACACTTCACCGTTAGATATCCTTGGTGCGGTAGATATGGACAAGATTCATGTCTACAAAGACATTGATACCATCATTATAGGAACATCAGCATTTACATTGGTGCCCTATCGTGATAGAAAATCGTTCAGCGTTGGATCAAATGCTGAAGCCGTTTCCATTGTGCGCGATAGCCTCGTGTATGAGTTGGCCAGTATTCCAATCACCTATCGCAAGGTATTGATTGGCCATCTAGCACTAGAAGGCTCGATCCCTATTGGAGACGAGATTGATGATCTAACCAATGAAATATTCTGCCCTCTGGATATGTTTCAGGGATATGACTACGTTTGGATGGGACACGTCCATAAACCACAAGTCATGCGCAAGAAAGATCCATACATTGCCCATATTGGCAGCATGGACATATCCAATTTCGGTGAAACAGATCATAAAAAGCATATCGTCATTTTCAATTGTGCAGAGGAAAACGGATGGAGCAAAGAGGATTTGCCCACGAGAGCTTTGCAGAAAATTACTGTTAGTGTTCCAAAGGACACCGAAGATACCACGGCCTATGTTATGGAAGAGATAAAGAAGGCTGGCATTCAGGACAAATCAATTGTTCGCGTGGAGATTGCTTTAACCACTCCAGAATTGAAATCCGTAAACAAATCTACCATTGAAAAATTCTTGACATCTCAAGGCGCATTCAATGTCAATGCTATTTCCGAATCCAGGAAAGTTAACCTAATCAAAAAAGATAGTAGCAACACCATCGATACAAAAATGGATGTTTCTGCTGCCATCAAAACTTATGCGCAGACATATATAGATAGTGACAAGAGGGCGGGCTTTATTGAGCTAGCAATGGATATCTATAATGTCTATAAGACTGAGGGCAAGGAATGAGACCAGCTAGGCTGTATATTGACAACTTCATGTGCTATGATGATGCCTTTATTGATTTCAATCAATTCAGTTCAGCGCTCATTGTTGGCAAATCTGAGATCAACAGCGATGAGTCGAATGGTGTGGGTAAGACCACCATTTTTAGGGCTATTGAATATGTGCTTTTTAATCATGCTGATGTCAAAGTAGAAAACATTATACGAGATGAAACAGATAAATGCAGCATAACTCTCGATTTTATCGTGGATAATCAAGAGTACAGAGTCACGCGCACACGTACACGCAAGGGTACAACTGACCTTACAATGTTCAAAAGGACAGCTGTAGATGGCACAGAAACAGAGGCTCTACATAGCATCAAGGGAGATCGTTATACTCCAATTAACGATGAAGAGCAAAAGTATTGGAAAGACATCTCTGGTCGCAGAGCTGCCGATACAGAAAAAGAATTGGCCAAATTAATCAAGGTTAATCTAAAGTCATTCAGAATCTTCGTGCATTTCATGCAACATGACTTCAATGGTTTGGCTACTGCCACGCCCGAGAAGCGCAAACTCATCTTGAAAGATGCACTTAATCTTGTCATTTACTCAAAGTTGGAGAAAATAGCCAAAGAAAAATCCAGCGCTTTATCTAAAGAGTTCGATCGTTTTGATACACTTGTTAGTTCTCTTGGAGACCCAGATGTGTTGCTATCGGAACTATCTCAAAAGTTGGTTGATACCGAACAGAAATTGGCCGATTGTTCAGTTAGAGCGGCAGATTTAAATGCAACCCTATCTCAGTACAATGAGAAAATAAATCAACTTATGAACGAACACTCTAATTTGGAGAGTAAGTTTTCTACTTTGTTGGTTAAGGAACAGGCGCTCAATAACGAGAAAACTAGAATAGAAACCTCTATTAAAGAGTATACTACTAAGAAGTCCAATGTTATTCGAGCCGCCCAGGAGATACTAGCAGAACTAAAAGAGCTAGAGAGCACTCAAGTTAAATTGGCTGAGCTTGATTTTAATCAAATTGATATTCTGTCAGAACAGATAGTGGCAAATAAAGAAAAAGTTGCACAACTCAATCTAACCATCCAAAATGATATGGCTAGGATTAGCAAACTTTCAGTTCCTATGCCCGCAGGCAGTGAGTGTGAGGAATGCCGTCAGACAATTTCTATCGAGCACAGAAAGGATTGTCAGAAGAAATTTGACATGGAGATGCGTGAGAAGCAGGCCAATATCCAAAATTGCAGGAAAGAGATTGCCGCCCTTAACTCTCAAAGCGTCGTTCATCAGCAGAACATTAACAAACTAACTCTATCTAAACAGCATCTTGAAAGCCTCAATACTAAGATTGCCAGCAAGAAGAAGGACATGGCAGATAAAAGGGCCTTTCATGACGAATATAAAGAGTTATTGGAAAAGTTCAATAAAGAACTAGAAGATAAAATCAAAGAACTTGAAGAAGTTGATAAAGAATTACAGAAGTCTTCTATTAATGAAGCTAAGATTATTGAAAAACAAATTCAAGCAGAAAAACAAAATATAGCATCGGTTAATACTCAAATACTGGCTCTTAATAAAGAGACTACGCATTTTAGCAATACTAAAGCTATCATTCAGGATAACCTCAATCAAAAGACGGAAGAGAAACGCAAGAAAATTGAGTTCATTAGAATACTCAAAGAACTAGAAAACAAGTTGGATATGTATCCAGATGTTATTCAAGCTTTCTCCAGCACGGGCATTCCAAATCTGATCATCCAAAATGTCTTGGATGATTTACAAATAGAGTCCAACAATCTATTGAATCAGTTGAAACCAGGACTGCAATTATCATTTGCTATAGAGAAAACGGTAGAGAAAACTGGTGACCAAGCCGATACTTTGGATATTAACTATACTGTCAATGGCAAAAAGAGATACTATGAGAACATTTCTGGCGCTATGCAGCTTGTTGTTAACTTTAGCTTGAAGATGGGACTTTCATTCCTCTTGCAAAAGTTGATGGGCGTAGACGTTAGGTTTTTGCTCTTGGATGAAATCGATCAATCACTCGATAAAGCCCGTGTGGATTTCTTTGCCGATCTCGTGAAATTCTTCCAAAAAGACTACACGATTTTGGTTATCACTCACAACGACAGATTGAAAGACAAATTCTCTCACGCCATTTTAGTAGAGCAAGATATAAACCTGGTATCCCGAGCTAGGGTAGTTTCTTCATGGTGAGGTCACATGTATAAAATTGCAATTTCAGGTAAGGCTAATACGGGCAAGAACACACTGAGTAAAATGATAGTCAAGGAATTGCGCAAAGATAGAGACGCATACCTCGGTGTGAAATACATGGCCTTTGCGGATCCTATTAAAGAAATGGTCCGTCAAATGTTTCCATCATTACCTCGAAACTACCTTTATGGCTCATCTAAATACCGTGGAGAAATCATTCCCGGTGCTTTCAAAGATGGTAAACCTTTGACAATTCGTCAATTGCTTTTGGATTTAGGGACGGCTGTTGGTAGGGGTTACAAAGAAACCGTTTGGTTAGATAACTTCGATTTTAGACTCGATAAAGTTAAGTACAAAAAAATTATAATGGTAACTGATGTTAGATTTCGCAATGAATTCGAGCATCTCAAGAATAAAGGTTTTTACCAAATAAGGCTTTACAGAGATACCGGTCAGCCCGCTATACAGCACGTAAGCGAATCTAATCAGAATACGATTGCTGATAGTGAATTTGATTATGTCATTCATAACGATAAAGGGTTAGGGGATTTGAAGCGAGAGGTAATCGGGCAGATAATTCCTAATTTGAAGTATACCTAAGTATATTTTGACATACATTTATCATGAGCGTCGAGGCACTCAAAAACGAGTTTGTACCTAAATTCCTGTTAAAAGGTGAACAGGGATTCTATCGCAATTTGCTCGCTCTAGCCACCAAATTGTTGATGAATACTCAAAAAGGAACCTATAAAGGAACGTCCCCTGAGTTGCTTTTTCTAAGGTGTTACGAACAGTTCATAATTTTGTATAGAAGAGAAGGTGAGGATATTTACCTAGATTTAGCCCGAGTTTTTCGCAGGGCAGCTCATAAAGTCTATCGTACGATGTTAAGATCGAAGATGACCGAAAAGAATTCTAGATTCCTCAATTTGGTATAATATGGCAGTTATTTGCGTTACAGTTACACAATCTTCCGAACAAGTAGTTTCGGGCATTCCTAGAACAGTATCCATTACTACCAATATTCCTGCAACCATTTTCTATACTTTAGATGGCACTACTCCTACTTTATTTTCGACCATATATACTGGCCCAATCTTTTTGCCATTTGATCAGTTATTAGTAACGCTTCAGATTCTTGCTACCAATGGTACGGACTCTTCGCCTATTGTTGTTGAGCAATATCAAACCAACATCGTAGATAGTAATGCTCGTTTGCCACATGCTGGTACTACCGCACGTGCAGCCCACTTGGTTCCAGATAGATACCCTTACGGTAACCCACCTTTCCAGCCAAAACAAGACTATACTAACCCAGCTGATTCGGGCGCCTACGGTGGCGCTGTTTACGACCCAAACGATCCAAAAGCTGTCCCAAATGCTTTTGATGCCAATGGTAATCCAACGAATTTCTCTAACGAACCATACAATACTAAAAACTATCAAATCGTTTACAATGATAGAGATGCCGAAGGTGCTGAAGGATTCGGACTTATCAGCAAAGGCGTATCAGGACCAGGCATTGGAAACATACCAGGTAAAGTTACATTACCATATCCAGATGACGTACAGATAGATCCGGGACAAACTGGTAACCAAGGTCCAGAACAAACCAATCAATTTACGTCGATGTTCGATCCTAGAGCTTTGGTAATTTTTCAAGACTTCACTCAAGAGGATCCAAATGATCCGCCACAAGTTAACCGTCAATACTTTACTTTGGAAAATCCTGAAAGAGCCAGAGACGGAACTTTCTATTTCAATACTGGACAAGATGCTTCTGCTCCAGTCAGCGGTTCATTCCTCAGAGCCCATTACAATCCTAGAACTAACATGATCACACATTACTATCGTGACTCATGGTCTAACAGATGGATTATTTCCACGGCACCATATCAGCCAGGTCCATCTGGCGGTGGTATTAATATGGCCCAATCAGCGATGGGCCTTAAGAGCGGAGCTGGGGTCGTATTTGAGTGGCTTCCCTTTACAAGAAGAGTACTATTTTAAAATGCTCAAGATCGGTAAGATTGAACTAGAAGACTGGATTTATCCATCCGTATCTGATGGTCGTGGTAATTATACCATGTATCATAGTCCATATAGATTCATACCTGGCGATGATTTTAACGGTATGTATTTTGGACGCACTTGCGTTTTTATTAACTGTAGCGGTCCTGGTGAATTCTGGCCAGAATTTCATGGAGACTTGAAGTTCTTGGAAAAAAGCTACCGACCAAAATCTTTTCATTCTTACGAAGACGCCATGGAATATGTTGATAATTTTCTACGCAAGATGGATAGTTTGATAATATTCGCCTGATATATACTGATTACACATTAAACGAAAAGATTATTATGACAGAAGATTTGCGCCTATCGGTAAGCAAAACCAAAACTTTTTTGGATTGCAAAGCCAAGTATAAGTTTTGTTACGTCGAAAAATTACCACGTAAAGATTGGGACTTCCACATATTCGGTAAGTTCTGCCACAAGGTTCTTGAATGGTTTCATCAACAATATGTCGATGGCTGTTTGTTACCTTACAACACAACAATGACTGATGCTTTCAAAGTCGCTTGGGCCGAGTTTAAAGATAAGATGACTCCCGAGATGAAGAAAGAGTGCTGGGATATCATCAATCAATATTTGAAATTGATCACGCAAGATAAGAAGAGTGGATTGCCTGCAAACGTAATTCAAGTTGAAAAAAGATTTGAGATTCCCATCGCCGAAAATCTTGTTTTAAATGGCGCAATTGACAGAATTCAACTAGATGCTGATAATGTCATCCACGTGGCCGACTACAAAACCACTAAACATAAAAAATACTTGAAGAACGATTTTTTCCAACTTTTGACATATGCTTATGTTATAGCTTTGGATGACCCAAGTATTAAAAAAGTTAGAGCCTCTTACATTTTGCTCCGACATGATTTTGAATATGTTACCCAAGAATTTACGAGGTCAGAGATACTAAAGGTTAAAGACAAATATCTGGACTACGCTGAGAAGATTTTAGCGGAAAAGGAGTTTGAACCTAACCCAACTAACTTATGTAACTACTGTGACTATTTAGATAACTGTCCGGCAGGCAAGAGTAAAGCTTACAATCAAAACGTTTATGGTGAAGTTAACTGGTGAGGAATACAATGATTAAGAAAATTTCGTCAATAGGTTTCATTTTAGCATTAGCAGGATGTGCAACAGCTCCACGTGTGGTGCCCGTACCACCAATTCCAGATGCTGCAGAGATAGTGATATCTCCAGACAATCAATATATGAGTGTCCATTATGAAGTGGCAGTGGCATCAACGGTGCAATTAGCTTCCAAAGAGGGAGATGATTTGGCAGCCAAGCTTGAACTCGAAGCAGTCAAGAGAGCCAAGAACGTCTGTACCTTTTATGATATGAAAACCGTTCTTCGTACCAGGGGTTCTGTAGCACAAGAGAATAACAAAATAATCGGCAAAGCACAAGTTTTGTGTGGCGCAGCAGCACCAGCAGCAGAGGAATAAATGCAAATCGATATTACTGAAATAGAGCCATGTAAGTTGTCTGTTCATTATGAGGCTAATACTCTAGAGATTATGGACAAACGAGCTGAGGTGCAAAACGCCTTCAAGAAAGCTCCAGTGCCAGGATTTAGAGAAGGTAAGGCGCCTCCAGAGGCTATCAAGATGCACTACAATAAGCAGATTGAAGAATCTCTTAAGCGTGCATTGGCAGAAGACGCCTATCACAATACACTCTTCGAAAAGAAGTTGCGCCCACATGGAGCACCTCGTTTCATTGGTATGTTACTAGATGGTGGCAAGTTCACTTGTGATTTCGAAATGTTCACCAAGCCAGAATTTGAACTTCCTGCTTGGAAGGATATGGAAATTCCTAAGCCACATGAAGATAGTGATGTTGTCCAATTGACAGAGCGCATGCTGCAAGAACTGAGAGTTCGTCTAGGAGATGTGTCACCATACAACGAGACAGACTTCGTTCAAACTAATGACTCTGTCATTGTAGACTACGAAGCCTCCGTTGATGGTAAGGTCTTAGACGCTTTAACTGCCCAAGGAGAAATGATAACAGTTGGTTCAGGTCCGATGGCGGCTTTTGATAGCAATTTGTTGGGCATGACATTAGGTGAAACCAGAGAGTTTGATTTCCAAGCTCCAGAGGGTGGACTGCCATCTATCTCCGGTAAGATGATTCATTTCAAAGTAACTCTTGTCATGGGCTCCAAAACAGTTCCATGCCCTCTCGATGATGAGTTGGCCAAAAGAATGAACAAGAAAGATTTTGCAGAAGTAAAGGAATTTGTGTCTCAAACTGCCTTTGCTAGAACAGAGCATATGAACAAATCAAAGCTTCGTGATGCGGTATCTAAGAGATTAGTGACAGAGACTCAAGTCAAAGTTCCTAACTGGATGGCATTGTCAGAGGCACAATATTTGGCAAGCCAATCTCAAATAGATTGGAATGCAATTCCAGATGTTGACAAAGAAAAGTTTTTAGAGTTAGGCGAGCAGAACGTTAAGTTAACTCTCATCCTAGATAAGGTTAGAGAAACTGAACCAGAAGCTCAATTAACAGATCAAGAAGTATTTGATATTATCAAGAGGAATTTGGCAAATACCAAAACTGGTCAAAGCTTGGATGATATGATCCAGCAAATGAACCGTACTGGATATCTACAAATTCTGTTCTCTCGAATTAAAGATGAACACACAATGGATCATATTACCAAAACGATTAAGGTAGTGGAGTAAATAAATGACAAAGAAAGATGGTGCTGGTGCATTGACCAGCTTGCCCAAAAAATGGGATGACATGATTAAGAAGATGCCTGAGTTCAAAGACACGGCCGATGCGGCTAGTGTTGACGACCTCAAAAAAATCATTGTTGAGTGTGAAGGTAATATTCATACTGTCAGCAGAGATGAAGAAGCTGATATTAAGTTAAGTGGTGCTAGGGAGATGGCCAAGGAATTGTCTGCTCCATACCGCGAGGCTAAGAAGTATCAGCAGGCCAAGATCCAATACGCCCTCCTATGCTTAGAAAGCAAGGGTGTAGATTTGGATAACAGAGAAGAATAATGAAGGTTGAGAAAATCGTAGTACAAGCTTGTTGCGGTCGCAAACAGATTTCCTTCAAATTGGATAGACCTGTTGACAAAGCTTTACTCGACGTTCTGAAAAGTAATGGGTTCACAGAACTCCCCCACTTTACACAGGCTGGTATATTATATGCCGATAATCCGGACTTAATAGTATCGGGTCCATTCGGCGCTGATAGAATCAACGCTAAGTGTAAAAAGGCTGACTGTGACCAAATCCTCAATGATTTTGAGGCATTACTTCTCAGAACGGGGTGAGAATGGCTAAAGGCACAGGATCTATTGCTGAAATCAGAAAGAAAGTAACCAAGACCCATGAATCAATTTCGACCTCTTATCATGAGGCTGGACATACGATTTATGCACTTTTACACTTTATGAAAGTAAGTTCAGTTTCAGTCTTCGAAGACAAAAAGCTGAAGAGAATCAACGGGATAACCTATTATGATTTTCCAACTGATTTGGATAAAATCCAGGATCTTGAGCTTCTTAATACCCTAGTTCAGGCAGAAGTAGGCGTTAGTTATTCTGGCTTAATTGCCGAAAAAACTCTTTTTAAGAGCATTTCCGGCTCCCAACAGATACCTATGTTTATTAGTGAGGGTTCTGCTGAAGATAATAAAGCAGCTCGCAACTCCATTATTAAATACAATTTAGCGCCACCTGGCCAAAAAAGAAGTGCTTATAAACAAAAATTAATGAGAAAAGTTCAAAGTGAACTTCATGATAATTGGGATGCTGTTACACTAGTTGCACATGCCTTATTTTCTCATCGCAGACTTACCTTTGATGATCTACAAATATTGCTCACCACAAAATCCAAGAAGAAAAAATTCTGGAAAGAGCAATTCAAGAACATCACTTATTTTTACAACAATAATGAACACCTTGACGAAAATGATCTAAAATCTATATTGTCTAGGTAACTTCACTTTAACGCCGTATTCCCTGGCAACGCGTACGCAGTCTATCCTTAGACTGAACAGCTCCTGATGTGAGTCGATATGCAAATGTCATAATACACAACCCAATGGAGGTCTTATGACCGACTTCGTTTCTTTGCACAATCAAACTGAATTTTCTATTCTCGATTCACTTATCACGCCCAAGGCACTTTTCAAACGTGCCAAAGAATTAGGGCAGACAGCTGTAGCGGTTACCGATCATGGTTCGTTGGCTGGTGCTTGGGATGCCTGGAAGGCTTCCAAAGATACTGGCGTCAAACTAATCATCGGCTGTGAATGCTATTTCCAAAATGATGCCACTAATGTCAACGAGAAGTTTCGACATATCATTTTGTTGGCTAAGAATGCCACTGGTTATCGAAACCTACTCACTCTCAATAAAAAGGGATTTGACCAAAGCTCCTTCGTAGGTAAGCGCGTCTATTCGGTATTGGATTGGAAGTTGTTAGCAGATCACACTGAGGGTCTGATTTGCTTGACAGCCTGTGGCAACGGTATCATTAGCCAGCTACTAATGAATCACAAAATGGATGAGGCAGAAAAGACTCTGCTGAAACTTAAAGACTTTTTCGGTGACAATTTGGGTATTGAAGTTCAACCCAACAATATGAAACGCGGTTCGAACATTTTCAATGATGAAATCGATCAGCAGTTTTTGAACAGACAACTTATCAACTTGGGCAAGAAGCACAATGTTCGTGTGGTGGCGGCTTGTAATACGCATTACCTAACCAAGGAAGAATCGGAAACACACGACGTCTTCCTGGCTATTGGTTCACATCAGCCCATCTTCTCCAATTATCGTTTGCGTTATCCGGTGTCTGATTTCTATTTGAAGACGGGCGATGAAGTAAAAGCTTTCTTCACCAGAAACTATGGCGAAGAGACTGCGCAGCAATTGTGCGACAACAGTATTTACTTTGCCAATCTATGCGAGAAGCCAGAGTGGATTGATCCCAAATTCTCCAACCCAACCGGCAAAGAGCTTCCAGTCTTCCCTGTCAAGGACGAACCTGATTATCAAAACTTTTTGACCTGGGTTTCTCATCAGCCAGAAAATATTCAGAAGCTAGAGGAAGATAAGCTTTTCCTACGCTATCGTTGTAATGCCAACTTCATAGCTCATACCCTAATTAAGGAAATGCAGCCTTCTCAAATAGAACAATACCAGAAGCGCATAGACGAAGAACTAGACGTTTTGGAATACCACGGCTTCTCCAGCTACATGCTCATCGTTGCTGATTTTATAGAATGGGCTAGAAAGCATGAAATTGCAGTTGGAGAGGGTCGAGGATCTGTCGGAGGCTCTTTGATTGCGTTCTTGTTAGGAATCCACCAGGCAGATCCAATCAAATACAACTTGATTTTCGCCAGATTCCATAACAAGGAAAAGTCCAGCTTTCCAGATATCGATACAGACTTTGCTCCATCTGGTCGCGAGAAGGTTCAAAACTATCTCAGAAAAAAATACGGAGAGGACCATGTGGCCCACGTATCTAACGTCAATACCATTACGCCCAAAGTGTATGCAAGAGATATTGCACGTGCTTGCGAATTGGGTGGCTCCAAAGAGGCATCTGTCAAAATTGGCAACGAAGTGGCAGATTGTATTCCATCAGAGATACACTCCATCGATGATGCTTTGGCAAAGGTTCCTCTCTTTGCGGAGTATGCTAAGAAATATCCTGAGTTCGAAAAGTACAAGGATATCTGTGGCAAGTATCGTGCATGGTCCACACACGCTGGCGGTATCATCATCTCTGCTCGTCCACTTACTGGACTTGTACCTTTGAGAAAAGATAAAGATGGAGCCCTGGCAATTGAATACGACAAAGACAAGGCCGAAGAAAATGGCTTGGTCAAGATGGATACTCTCGGTCTTTCGACTCTAGATATCATCGGTCAAACTATGCAGCTCATCAAGGCTTCAGGTAAGACTATGCCTCCTAACAATCTTGACTATGATGAGTATGATCAGTTGGCCTATGACATCATTTCCAACGGTGATACGTTCTGTGTATTCCAACTCGGAACATCTGGCGGCACCATTGATTTGTGTCGTCGAATCAAGCCAAGATCAATCAACGACATTAGTTACATTAACTCGCTAGCTCGTCCCTCTGCTCGTGATATGCGAAATGACTTCATCTTAACTAAGGATGGTAAGAAGCCATTTGCCCTGCTTCATCCAACGCTTGGAAGAGCCTTCAACAATACATTCGGATTCGGATTGTACGAAGAAAGCTTGATGTATCTGGCCCAAGACGTAGCTGGATGGTCTTTGCACTCAGCCGACCGTTTGCGCAAGCTAACCAAGGAAAAGGGCAAGAATCCTAAGAAAGCCCAAGAATGGAGAGCGGAATTCATCAAGGATGCCGTTGTCAACGATGTTAATGAGGCCATTGCCAAAAGAATTTGGGATGAAGTCGTAGATAAGTTTCAAGGTTACGGATTTAATATGTCACACTCAATCTTGTATTCTATGACAAGTTACAAGACAGCTTATCTGAAGGCACACTTTCCAATCGAGTTTTTGATGGCTAACTTGATGGCAGAAGTTAAATCCAATGCTCCAGATGCTCGAAGCAATATTGAGAAAATCAAAAAGGAATTGCGTAAGCACAAGGTTAAGGTAATTGCGCCAAATATCAATAAGTCCCAATTGGTTTACACAATTGAAGATGGCAATCAATTAATCACTGGGTTAGATGCTATCAAGTTTGTTGGAGAAGACGCCATCAAAGATATCATTGAAAAACGACCATTCACTGACTTTGCGGATTTCATGGTCCGTGTAAGTTCTAAGGCTGTTCGAGCTAATAGTATTCAGGCATTGGCAGCATGCGGTGCTTTGGATTCTTTTGGTATACCACGCAAGATGATGTTCTTGTACTGCTCTGACTATCGTAAGAAATTACAAGTCTGGCTCAAGAAACATGATCCCAAGGTTGAGCAATTTGTTTATCCTTGGCCAAGTGAACCAGAGTGGTCTAAACCGGAATTGTATGCTCTAGAACAATATTATCTGGGCGAATCTTTTATCTGCAAGCCAGCTGTAGCTTATGGTCAATTTTTCAATGATGAACACACTACAGTGTCTGATGTTAAAAAGTCTAAAGACAAAACTAACATCGATACTATCAAAGTGGTGGTACGAGACTTCTTCGAGTTTAGAGTAAAGAAGGAAGGCAAGTATTATGGTCAGGCTATGATCAAAGCCGTCGTTGAAGACAAGTTTGGTGAGCAGTGTACTTGCACAATCTTCCCAGATCGATGGAAAAATGTTCAGCAGAGAATTCAGGAAATTAACAAGAAGGCCGAGTTCGGTATAGGTATAGCATTGCACTTCTCTGGAAATACAAATAATTACGAAGATAATATGGGAATCATATTAGATCAATTATTCAATATCGCTTTACCGCCTGGTTTACCCAGCGACTTGAAAGCTAAGAAGATCAACCTCAAAGAGGCTAAAGCCAAACTCAATATTACCGAAAAACCTAAGAGTCCTCAGGAGATACTCGATCAGATAGAGGATACTTTATATGATGAAGGACTCATCGATTTGGATGAAGAACCAGAGGACGATTGATATATACGATATGGAATAATAACAAAATCGACGTTTTCATCAAAAAAAGATACAAATGATATCGGTTGTATACTAATAATAAGGGATGTAATCATGCCGAAAATAAAATTGAAGGAATGGGCCGACAAACATAATCTGTCATACTTGACTGCAAACAGGCATTTTCATGCGGGTATGATACCTGGAGCTATGCAGCTTGATTCTGGTACCATCCTTGTAGAAGATGATTCCCTGGAGCAAACAATGGCTGGTAGTACATCCAACGATGCAATGTCCCTTTTTCTGAGAAAGACAGTTGAGTTTAGTAAGAACAATTCTTCAGTAGAAGACTTTGCAGCTTATGTTATTTCTAATTTCCAATTGAAACTCAATAGCATTTCAGATAGCCCCAAGTATTCTAAGAATAAACCAAAGGCCGAAGAAGTTCAGAAGCATTTTCAGAAATTCATTCCTGATCCAAAGAATGTTGAACACCTCAAGGCTGTCAAAACATTACTTAAGGAAGGCAAGACCGCTGGTGACGTGGTGCCATCAAGTCTATCCCCAACATCTGGTGAACTACCAGAAGTATTTCCGACCGTTGATAATACTTCAAATGATTATTTCACACAATCTTTAGATGAGGTTGAAGCTAACTTCAATTCCGTCTTCACAAGTTCCCCTACTGAAGGTCTGGTTACAAGAAGTGTTGATTGTAACACAACTCCACAACAGATCAACTATACCGGCTCTACTAGCCAGACTTTCAGTGGTGGACCAACTTCTTCCATTATAAGTAGCAATATGGTAAGTAATAGTATTGGCGATTCTTTTGCCAACAATGATATGGGATGGCAATCAGGCGGTCTGTATTTTAACGGCCAGGGATCATTTCAACCTACCCAAAAAGAACTAATGTCTGCTGCCAAGGTTATAGAAACAGCCGAGACTGAGGACTTGCCTCGTAAGCGCGGCAGAAAACCATCTAAGAAGAGATAACTATGAAATTGCAAGAATTATTCCAAAAGGGCGCCTCTCAAACTTTCAAAGATTTTTTGGACAAAAATCCAGAACTTGTGAGGAAGTATGTTGATACTAGCATTGTAGCATTGAACTATGTTCTAGTTCCAGTTACTACTTTTGTAAAGCACCTACTTACTGTTAAAGGGTTAGATCCTAACTCTGAGCCTGGTAAGCAAGAATTGTTAGCCTTACTAGGAGTTTTTGAAAAGTTTCATCAAAGTGAATACGATGATGATTATGACGTTTCTTGGGTTCAAAAGAAATTCGATAAAGTTCGTGAAGATGCAAGATGGGGAGATTTAACTCAAGAAACATTTGTGGGTCTCACTGACATTTCTAATTTAACAAGAAGTGAATCTAGTGGCCCATTCACCATTGACCAAGAAGTCAATCAAATTGCTCCCGTTTCTGCCAAAAGAGAAATTCCTTTGATAGATGAGGATCAAGAGCGTGAGAACCTAAAAGCCGAGTTGAAGAGTATTAGTCAGCATGCTGATCAATACATAAAGGGAGAAGTTGCCACATTTAATCCTGGTGATGCACTCCAACAACTAGTAGATATTGCACAAAAAGCTGGCGTATTTGACGCCAAAAAAGAAAAAACAACTAAGAAGAAGCCTGGTATTAAAACCACCAAGAAAAAGTTAAACAAGAAGATTACTAGAAAACCAACCCCAGGTATCAAGGAATCAGTTTCTACTCCTGTGGTAAATCTAGATAATCCAGAAGATCGTAAAGAATTCCGAGCCCAATTAGCCGGGAAAGCTGAGAAGGCCCAAGCTTTAACGGCCAAACTGGTAAAGATGAATCTACTACCAAATGATGCAGTCGCTATTGCAGAGCAGGTAGCACAGAATATGATGTTAAATGACGACGCTCTCGAATCTCTAGAGAGAGTATTAGATAAGATGGACAAGCCTCAGAAATCTAATTTCAAAGGCAGTTTTAGAAGGTATTAATATGAATTTCTTCAAAAGATTTTATCTCAGCTTAGTTACATGGTTTGCTACTTTTCTAATGAATCGTACCAATGCTGTTTTGCGCTATTTGATTGTGTTGAAGGGCAAAGACCCAGATTACGTAGCGCCACCACCTCCTCCTGCCTACTCTGAAGTTAATGATCCCCGTGGGACACCTTTCCCAACGGTAGAAGAGAGCAAGGCTGCTTGGATGGTTGATCTGAAGGCTCGTCCTAGTTTGCAGGCTTTCGTTTCAAGCGACACTTTTGTTAAGGATAACTCGAAACATCCTGTTCTTTTATCTCGTAAATCCTATGAAGAAAAGCAAGCTAAACTAGCTGCTCAAAAGGCAGTTAAATCAATTCCTGTTACTATCGTTTCTCCTCCAATCACAACCGATGTTACTGAAATAGGTGGTGACGCTATTGATTCTTTGAGGGAAGCCGTTAATGGTATGGAACAAAGTTTAGGAATAACATCTCCTTCTGAAACAGATAAGGATTAAGATGAAGTGCATATCTTGTGAAATAGACATCAATCCACAGTGGAAACACGCCATTGATATGAACGTGTGTCCATTTTGTGGCAAACACATAATGGAAGAGCACCTTAAGAATTTGTTAACTTCCTTGCGTGAAAACATGGAATCCTTGCAACAATATTCTGCACAGTTGGATGATTTCTTACTGTCTAATTACAATTACATTAAGACAGACTCCCCAAGTCTCAGAAACTATTTGCCAAAAGAAGCCATTAAAGAAATGCGCAGAGAAATTGACGATGCTGAGTTCCAGGAGAAAAAGAAGTCCATTGTCAAGATTAAAGCACTTGATGAAAACGGTGAAGTGGTAGAGCAAGAAGTGGTTGTAGAAAAAGTCCAATCGGATGCCAAAGCTGCAGGATTTTTCGATAGGGCAGAAGCTCTCAAGACCACAGACAGGGACAAAAAGGACGCTCCTAAAAGTGTCGCAGAAAAAACTAGAGATCTTAAAGCAATGGCAGAGCGAATCAAAGCCGAAGGAGCCCTCAGCACCAACGAAGGTGGTATGGCATCTATGATTAGTCCTGATATGCTAGATCAAGCCGATCCAGACGCTGTGGCAGAATTTCAGTCGCAGATTGCTGGTGGTGATATAGTTGCTTCAGGTTTGCCAGAATCCGCTACTGGCGACGATGATGAAATTCCATCAATAGTTCTATCTATGGCCTCTAGAGCCGCTAACAAGTCTAGCTCCCAAGACAAGGATTTAAAGACTTTGCACGAGATGCAAAACAAAGTAGCAAACGCTCAAAAACGATTGAACTCTGGTAAAGGCGGCTTCTCTAGAACGTAAGGTAAGATAAATGCCTCTCAAGATTATTGACAACAAAAAAGTGGAAATGACTGATGATGAATGGACGATGTACCAAAAAATCGTTAAGTCCTATACTACTATGATGAACAAGGGCGAAGATTTGTTTATCGATCTTTTTGAGTCAAATGATGAGGGTATCATTATGTTCCTCAAGCCTCCTTCCAAACGCCAAACTAGTTTGGAAGTATTCTTATTTCTGATGGCCTTAATGCAGCATCAGCACCTGCGTATGATGCACAAACAGGTGGACGAAGTAGTGGCCGAGTTAAAGAAGAAAAAATAATTCGCTAAAGCAATTTTTGTCGAGAAAAAGTTCGACTAATTATATATTACAGAAGGAAGACAGACATGAGCCAACAAGTAAGACTTGGCGATCTTTTAGGGTCTAACCTAGTGGAAGACTTTAGAAATTTCGACCTAACGGAGATACAGGAAGTATTAGAACAACTCAGGGAAACAGACGCAATAGATTTGGCTCACGCTGAACTTTTGCAACAGAAGGCACTTAGATGTGCAGACATCATGGCAGAATATCTGGCCAAGATGGTAAAGACGATAAGTTATCTAGAATCGCAAGTAAATAGCATAAAGAACAGAGTGTCTTTAGAATATGTAGCTCCTGATGGGGCACGAACGACAGTAGACATGAAGAAATGGGCAGCAGAATCATCGCCCGATGTAGAACAAGCGTATATTAAACTAGGAGATGCTAAAGGCGGCAAGATGGCGCTGGACCGAAAATACGAGATTTTGATCAAGGCACACCACCATTTTAAAGATATTGCGGGTGGCATGCGCAAGACGATCCTCGGATATAGTTCAGGCACATCGAACGCGGCCGAAGGCTACGAATGATGGGAGATAAAATGTCAGATGATAAGAAAAAGAAAAGCGACACGCTAACGAGTTTTTTTAAGAGTTTTGCAGAAGCCGACGAATTACTAGACTTCAGAATGGCCCATGAAACAGTTGGTCAAAAGTTACCAGTTACATCCACGGGTTCTCTCGCATTAGATGATGCACTCTCTTCTGGCGGAATCCCTAAAGGCAGACTAATTCAATATTACGGTCCTGCCGGTTCTGGCAAAACCATGATGGCCATGTTAGCCATCAAAGAAGCTCAGATGGCAGACCCTTCTGCCCAGCAAATGTTTATTGACGCAGAAGGAACCTTCGATCCAAATTGGGCAGAGACGTTAGGATTGGATACATCACGCATTATCGTGGTGGACCAAGAGACGGCTGTTATTGGACGCAAGTGCTTTGAAATGATCCTTGGCGTTCCCAAGGAAGACAAGAAGACTCACGAATTGGTAGGCAAGCAAAAAGACGGTTTGTTAGACCTAATCATGGCTGGCGAGTTGAACATCAATATGGTCGTTCTAGACTCGTTAGGTGCCATCATGCCACCAGGCGAAGATATCTCTAGAGTTGGCAAGATGAACATGTCTCTGTTGGCCAGATTCTTGACCACCACCTTCCGTAAGCTGTCATTAGACGCTAACAAAGCGAAGGTACCATTCATCTTCATCAACCACAAGAAAGATGGAATGGATCCATATGGTGCTGACCATACATTCTCTGGCGGTAACAGCTACTCTCACTTTTTGTCTGTCAACGTTTACTTCGAGGCAGCCACAGCGAAGGATAAGCTCATTCTAGACGAAAAAGAAAATAGAATTGGTGCCACCATTCGCGCTGCTATCGAAAAATCAAAGTTCGGACCTTGGCCACGCAAGTGTGAATTTAAGGTGAACTTTGGAATCGGTGTTATAGACAGGCACGAGGAAATCGCACAGCTCGCCAAAGACTATGGCGTCATTCAAATGACCTCCACAGTTTCTCATGAATATGGCGACAAAAAGTGGGTTGGATTTCCAAAATTGTGTGAAGCAATTAAAGATGATCCAGCATTAGCTAATGAGTTAACTATAAAGATTGGTGAAGCTCGTGATGCTAAGATGGAAGCAGCAAGAAAAGAACAAGAAGCTAAAAAGAATGGCGTAACTGTTTCTGATCAAGCTGTTGAAGAAGCCAAAAAGAGCAAGAAGGGTAAGTAATTATGCCAATTGATTTAGGACCAAATAGCTTGACTGGAAGTGGGGCGCCTACTTTAAAGAAGCCGCCATTTCTAATTACGTTAGAAAGAACTGAAGGCAAACAGCATATTGTTGAAAGATTTATTTCTTTAGATAAGCCAGAGTCTCTAAATGGTTTTATTCAAGTAAAGGGAATTTTCTGTGAAAAGGCAGAAGATGAAATAATCAAATCCTTTAGTTCCATCTTGACAAGTACTCCCAAAGAATTAATTTTGGAGATGATGTTCCCGTTGCACAGAATTATCCACATTAGAAGTTTGGTCTTCAATGCAGTTAAAACTACAACTACGGTAAGTCCGTCAACAGACAAATAATTACAAATAAGGAAGTGAGTAATAAATGACACGTAAGAGGAATATGCGCAGAACCGAGAACTGGTCTGCATCAGATATAAGTGAAATTGTGTTTCGTGGTATCAATTCGATTATGGAAGGACAATCTGGAAGCAACTGGACTGGAACGATGACGAATTTGACAACTGCTCTCAACAGAGTTTTGAGCAAGCGTCAAAGGACTTTTCTACCCGGTTCCCCAGGTGCTCTCAGAGTGGTCATTAACAGAGTAGTCAATAGACTGCGCAATAGAGGTATCGGCGTAAGATTTGGCCGAACCACTGACCATGCACGCACTCGTTTCGTAAGATTTACACGCTAATGTGTTGAATGAATTACGATCGATGTTTTGTTAAGAAGAAACGTACCTTAGTGTACAATAGAAAAAAAATAACAGTAGGAGATCAATATGACTACATTCGGTGAAGTATCTTGGAATGATGATGTTTTTGCAGGTGAAGGTGGTAAAAAGACCACTAACAGTAAGGATTTATTCCTTAGACTAGATGAAGGCGCAAACGAGGTTAGAATCCTCACCCAGCCCTTTCAGTACTTCGTTCACAAGTACAAGAAGGAAGGTGATGCAGGTTTTGGACAAAAAGTTCAATGCTCTGCCATTCATGGAAGCTGCCCACTTTGTGCAACGGGTGATAAGGCTAAGCCACGTTGGTTGCTCGGTGTAATAAGCCGTAAGACCAACTCTTACAAGATTTTGGACATTTCTTTTGCTGTGTTTTCTCAAATCAGAAAATACAACAAGAACCCAAAGTTCGGTGACCCAAGCAAGTATGATATCAACATTGAAGTTGATAAGAACGGTGGAGCAACTGGCTACTACTCAGTACAAGCCATGAGCAAAGAACCACTATCCGCTGCTGATCAAGTAATTAAAGACGGCCAAGTTGATATGGATGATCTCAAACGTAGAGTGACTCCTCCATCTCCTGAGATTGTTCAGAAGAGATTGGATAAGATCAATGGTGTTGCCACTAGCACTGCTCCAGTAGCTGCTAAGACAACTACCAAAGCCGCAACGCCAAAGGCTGTTACTCCAGCCGTCAGCATGACAGATGATGAGGAGTTGGAGAATTCCTTCCCTTCTTATGAAGGCGACTCTTCTCAATCATAATCAACATCAGTCCCTAGATATCAAAAAGGTCCATAACTAACGTTGTGGGCCTTTTCTTTTTGACCGATATATTACCAAGTATGACAAAAACTATACTTGGATTTGATGCTTCTTCGACCACTATTGGATATTGTGTACTAAGTTGGGAAGAAGAAACTAATGCTATCAGCTTTGTAAAAGCAGGCTACATAAAGCCAGAAAAAGAAGGCTCTATTATAGAACGTATAGTAGATACTAGAAATGAAGTTCAAAAGGTTATTGTAGACTCCAAACCTGACTTTATCGCTATTGAAGAGATTATTAAGTTCATGAAGGGTCATAGTACTGCCCAAACCATTATTATGCTAACTACTTTCAATAGAATGATTGGATTGACTTCTTATGACTATTTAGGTAAATCTCCTACTCTTTATAGTGTAATGACAATTCGTCATGGTTTGAAGACCGGCAAAGATTTACCAAAAAAAGAAGATATGCCGGCTCTTGTGGCAAATCATTTAGGAATTACATTTCCTTACGAGTACAATAAAAAGGGCAAGATAAAAGTTGAAAGTTACGACAAAGCCGATGGTGTTGCTGTCGCCCTTTATCACGCATTTGTGTTGGCTGGAAAAGTCAAGCGCAAGGGTAAGAAAAAATGAAAATTTGTTCTATTTGCCATATAGAAAAAGAAAACCACTGTTTCATTAGAGGTAATGCAACGCCAGTATGCAAGTCTTGTAAAGATAAACGTCGCAGAGAATATGCAAAGAGATATCGACAAGATAACAAAGACAAAATTTTGCTCAAAAACAAGCTCTATAAAAAGAGGCGTAGGTCCGATGATCCGTCTTTTAGATTGGCAAACAACTGTTCAAGAATGATTAATTTAGCATTAAATGGTAATAAAAATAATTATTCAATTTGGGATTTTCTTCCATATACCGTAAGTGAGCTAAAGAGTCACTTAGAGTTTCAATTTGACGAATGTATGAGCTGGGACAATTATGGTAGTTATTGGCATCTTGATCATATTACTCCACAGTCTAGTTTCTTCTATACATCTATGAAAGATGATGATTTTCTGAAGTGTTGGTCATTGACTAATTTGCGACCTTTAGAGGCAATCGAAAATATTAAAAAATCCAACAGGTTGATTTATGAAATTGAGTGAAGCTTATACGATTCTTGGTTTGTCCTCTAGCGCCTCGTCCGAGGAAGCTAAAAAACAATACAGGAAATTGACCAAGGAATTTCATCCAGACATAAACAAGGAGCCTGGAGCCGAGGACAAGTTCAAGAAAATAAATGAGGCTTATCAAGTTGTACAAACTGGTAAAAGCACTGACTTGGAAGACAGGCATTCACAACGTTCTCCATTTCATAAACAACATGTTATTCAATTAGACAATGTAGAAGTTCATTTAACTGTTTCTTTCAAAGATTCTGTTTTAGGATGTAAAAGAGAAGTCAAATATTCACGCCAAGCTAAATGCAGTCAATGTGATGGTGCCGGTGACGTTCGTCTCAACAACGGTTGTAAAAAATGTGGTGGCAAGGGACAGACCGTTGTGAGACAAGGGCAATCAGTTATGATTACCACTTGCTCTGAATGCTTTGGTAGGTCCAGTATTGAGGAATGTAGTTCTTGCAAGGGCGAAGGTGTTATGCACACAGACGTATCCGTGCACGTGTCCGTGCCTGCGGGAATTATCAACAACACTATTCTACGACTTCAAGGTATGGGAAACTATGCTGGTTCTTTTATGGGATTTGCAGATCAGTATACGGATGCTTTTTGTCACGTTCATGTGACCGCTGATCCTGATTTGAGCTTAGAGGGCAAGAGTGTGGTCAGTCACTTGACAGTATCTTTATTGGATGCTTTGCGGGGTTGTGCGCGTACTGTTAAGACCATTCATGGTGATAAAGAAATCCAGGTTAAACCACAGTCCAGAAATTGTGATGAGGTAATTATCCCTCATTGTGGTGTAAGCGGTACTGGTGAACAGCGAGTGATTCTGGACGTACAATATCCCAAGAATATCGATAAGCTGGTGGATGTCTTACGAGATGAGGTAAAATAATGGCTCTTGCACTATTCTGTAACAACACATATACTGATGACAAAGGTAAACAAAGAAAATGTGGCGAGATGGAGCCTTACATGGACCCCAAAACAGATAAGGTCTATTGTTCCAAATGTGATAGTGAGATGACCAACGTTACTCATTTCATGAAGTCCACCATGAAAACGCTGAAGCAATACAGGCAAAAGCAGCCGGTAGCTTTTGGCGTCAAATGCAAAAACTGTGGAAAAGATGCGCAACCCAAGATAGTTGGCGATGATATAGTGTGTCCAGGGTGCGGTAAAGCGCACGATCAGCTGAGTGAGCCATTCAAAATTATGTTGAGAGACAAACTCAGGACCGCAAATAAAGACGTATAAAGCATGTTAGATAAAATAGTAGAGTCCTGTCAATTTCTGTTGAACAATTATCCAGAAGCACAGGCAAGCAAATCTTACCTCGATTCTCGATTGGAATCGGAGAGTCAAGAAGCTTTTCAGTTTGGTTATTTTCCAGGTGTCCAAAACATCGCGGCCCTTACTGACTTAGTGGGCGAAGAAGCTCTAATCAAAGAAAGATTGCTCTACATTAGAGATATTGAGGATTCACTTTTCCCACGAAAGGTCCGCTCTTGTTATTTTGAAGAGTACCCTCTGGTAATGCCTTTCCGTAATATCTATGGTCAGGCAGTTGGTTTGGTGGGTCGAACCTTGCTGGGTGAAGATGAGCGTAAGAAGCGAAAACTCTCCAAATACAAAAATACATTAGAATCCCCTCTATTTAAAAAGGGTAACTTATTATTTGGACTTTATGAAAATAAGAAGGCCATATTAGATCTTGGAGAGGTCTTTGTCGTAGAAGGTCAATTTGATGTTATTAAGGCAATGGAGAAAGGATTTAGGAATATTGTTGCTTTAGGTAATTCTAATATGACTTCCTATCAATTTTCCGTCATTAGCAGATACACTAGTAACATATGTCTGTTATTAGATAATGATGAAGCCGGTGACAAAGGGAGGAAACGGATCATTAAAAAGTTTGGCGAGTTCGCCAATATTCGTGATTTTTACATACCAGACGGGTTTAAGGACATAGATGAGTACATCACTAAGGGAAACATTAGTGACTATACTGAGATGTCTTTTACCCTTAAGAATTGAAATTTATTGAAAATTTCAATCATCCCGTATTGTTATATTGTGATTGTGTTCTTTTACTCTTTAGGGGATGAATGTATCAGACTTATGTGGTGGTAAACAAGTTAAACGGCAAGATATATGTTGGCTCTACTGAAAGAGAGCTTAAAATACGATGGCAGAAACATCTTGTTAAAGTCAATGAGGGATCATTATGCACCCTTCATAAAGCCATCAGAAAATATGGAAAAGATAACTTCGATATTCGAATGATCGAGGAATATCCTACCAAAAAAGCTATGTTAGTGGGCGAAATAGATTGGATTTCTTATTTCGATACCTATAAATCTCCTTATGGCTATAATGACACGCCAGGAGGTGAAGGCGGTAATACTAATGGTGGCAAGAAGTTTTCCGAGGAATGGAAGGCTAAGATTTCCGCCAGTAATAAGGGTAGAGAATTTTCAGAGGAACATAAAAAAAATCTTTCAGAAAGTCAGTTGGGACATGTGGCACCCAATAGAAAATTAACTTTTGATCAAGCGGAAGAGATAAGGAAAGAATATGCCACTGGCTTGATCACCCAGAAGCAATTAGGTAAAAAATACAGTTTAACGCAAGACTGTATTTTCAAGATTGTAACTGGTAAAACCTATAATGAGCGAGGTTAATATGGAGAGACGCAAGAATAGGTCAGATAAATACCAGTGGGTACTTCTTGAAACAGTTTGTTCAAATGATATGATGGAAGCCTTTTGCAATGAGGATAGCATTGCTGCAAGACTTAATCCATTTGAGTACAATGAAGATTTGATCGAGCTGGAAGAGCAGCTCAAGAAAGAGTTCTGGAGAGTGGTAGATACCCTACTAACCGACAGACAAAGACAAGTAATTAGACTTTATGCTGATGGCTACACTCAAATGGAGATAGCTAAGATGCTAAATGTCAACCAAAGTTCCATCACCAAGTCGTTAAATGGCAACGTAGATTACAAGAACGGTAAGAAGATTTATGGTGGAGCTAGGAAGAAAATTCGCAAGATCGTTGAAAACGATGATAAGATCAAGGATATTTTGGCCAAAATGCGCGATCTTAGAGATGAACGCTGGTAATAATTTGTAATTTACCTGATGGGCAACCCTCATCAATAAAAGACAGAATATTATCAATATTTCTCTATCTAAGATAGGGTATATCCTGTTCAATGGGAGACACGATGTCTAAATTTTCGATAGATTACTCAGGCTTGGCTAACCAGATTACTAAAAAAGCATACCGTCTTTCTGACGTTAAAGATCAGTTGGAGACAGTTGCTTTCGATGTAGTTAGGTTTAAAGACGGAGATAAAGGTGCCGAGCTATGGCAAGTTCAAAGTGCGGATGATGGAGATTACATCGTTGCTCTTTATGATGAAGATGAGTCCGAGAAGACTGCCTCCCAAAATCCTTGGAGTGTATTAGTTACCAAGAGCGGTACAGATTTGCAAATTTCTTACAAGGGCGATCCTATTGTAAGATTTGCAGCATCTAAGCTTGGCATTCCTTCAACCGAATTGCACAAGGCTGAACAGTACCTACCTGAGAAATTGGCTACCAATAGCAAACTAGTGAAAACTCTCTTGAGTGAGTTGAACGAAGCTGCTAGACAAGAGGTAGCTAGAAGATATCCAGAACTGGTTTAACGGAATAGGTGTTTAATGAGCCTCGATAAATTATACCAATTGGTAGGTTCTCTAGCAAAAGCAGTAGATGACAATGAAAAGTTAGCTACTCCACTTTTAGCAGCTAAGCTAACTAAATGTGTAGCAGCCTATCCTCAAGATCAAACCATCGGTGCGATGTCCAGAGTTATCGGCAAGATGGCTCAAAATGAGACCCTTTTTATTCGTAAGGGTGATTTGAAAGCCCTATACCACAAACTTTATTCTCGTGGTACTAAGTTTAACGAACTCTTTGCCTCTGAACTTGGCGAAGAGCCAGCCGAGCCAGAGATAACCACTTATCAACGTGATGAGGCTGTTAAGGCTAACGCTTATCACATTGGTGATCAAGTATTGGCTAACGCCCTCAATAGTGCTTTTGATAATCAACTTCCACTAAAGATGTATTCGCAACCATTGGCTGAAAAGGCCGTTAAGTCGGTTAGCGCTACCCTAGATGCTTGGAACCTCAAGCCATCTCACTTAACTGTCAGTGCTGGTAACGATAAGTTTATCGTTATTAAGGCTGATTATGAGACTCCAAAGGGTATCACTAGTTTTTACGTTCCAGTAGAAGTAACTAAGAATGAAGTTCTAGAGCCAGAAGTTTTCATGGGTAATACTGGACCAGAAGACCTCAATCACACTTCTATTAAAGCCTATTTGACTCAGCAAGCTGGTGTCAAGACCAAGATTGCTGCCACTGATATTTTAACAGCGATTACTGCTGCTACCACGGAAAAGCGTGAGGTTACTGCCGCTGAATTGGCAGTTGCTCGTCTCAACGCTTCTCGTCAATCAAACTCTGAATTCTTCCAAGGACAAATTGTTGGACAGAAGGTAGCCGAAGCTGCTAAGAAAGATGTTGAACTTCCAAAGTCTGATGAGTTCTTCTCCTTCGAAAAGAAATTTACCACTCCACAAGGACTTGCTTCTTGGAGATTTGGTCAGGACGTGTTGGACGCTGCTAGAGTTCATCTAGCTCGCGAAATCGCTTCTTTTGGCTTTTCTAACCCACAGATTGTTGTAACTGGTAACGATGAGAATACTATCTTCTATGGCATCTCTCTAGATACGGGCAAAGTTGCATTCACTGTTCCAGTTAAGGTAGCTGGTGGCAAAATTCAAAAGCCAGCCTTCATGCTGTGCAACGGTTCATTGGCCTCCTTCGATAAGTCAGGAATCAATCAACTAGTTAGTGAAAACAAGACAGACGTTAAGACAGCTGCTGTTGCTTCTAACATGGCTGCTCTCAAGCCAAGTGAAATTGTTAACAATCTACGTCAAGCTTTGGCTGATGAAAACTTTGCTAAGGCAGAAGACGCTCTCAATGTGCTAGCTAACTCTGGCGATTCAAAGGCTTATGCCACCGCATTCCAAATCTATATGGATGGATTGGTTGGTAACAAGACTGCCGAGACCAAGTGCTCTAATATGATTCAACCAAAGAAGGGTTCAGTCAGTGAGTATCCAATTTGTTCCCACACTGGATTACCAATCAATAAGGTATACCAAGACAAAGATGGCAACTGCCGTCCATTGTACCGTAAGGGTATGGATGAGACTTACGAGGGTGCCTCCTTCATGAACTCTAAAATCTTCGGGTGATCCATGAGGATGTTTAGACTGGCCAAACTTTTCGAGCATAAGCACGGTTTAGGCTCGTTTGTAAAAACATCTGCATCTCCCAAAGATATTCTAGAGGATGCTAAGGATCAAATTTTAACCAACTACAAAATGTGGGTCATGGGTAAATATCGAGCCCTCAAGATATTGGCCGAGAGTGGCGAACCACATGCTAAAGCTTTGTATGCACTTTACAATGATTTGGTAGCCAATATTGACACTTATTCTCCATTACAATTATTCAATCGTGTCAATAAAATATTGGGCATGATCAGCGAGATGCATGCTAATAAAGCATATCGACAAAGCATTCATGATTCAGTTGCCGTTTCAAAAGAATCTGATAGGAATTTCCGAGAACACCTTAAATCTGGTTTTGAAACCAACTTACGCAGTATTTCTTCTGGTTTAGACAAAGTCAGAAAACTATTAAAAGCTTTTGTTCCTGGTGCCGAATTGACTGGTGGACCAGTGGCTGCTCAGCGTAAAGCCTTGAGCAAAGAAAAGCTACTGATGTTCATGCATAGTCGTGCGGCACAGCAATACGGTCTAGATAACCTAGAAGTTATGACACAATTGCTAGCTTATCCAGAGACTAAAGAAAGATTAACTACACTTATTAATGCCATTGATCGAGGACATTTCCCAATAGATGGACCACAGGTCATGGCTGAAGCTGCTGCGATAAAGGCGTGGTTAGATGCTAAAAAGACTAATCTTCCGGCATTAGAGCAAGGCCCAGAGAAACCGGCCTCTCCGGTCTCCCTTTTTGAGGAAGAGGACGAGGAAACCGATTAAGAGGATAAACTATGAGAACTGCTGAACTATTAAACGCTATGGCTGCTTGGCTAGAAAGTCCAAATAACGAAGCTATGTTACTTGCTGAAGGCGATGAAGATTGCCTACACGTAGTAGCTGAGTCTTGTGTTCTTGCTGCCGAGTTGCTCAAGAAGGCTGCTGAAGAGGTTGATACCTTGGAGCCAGCCACCGAATCTCTTATCACTGCCGAGTCGATTGAAGAGACTGCCGCTTTAGCACAAGCCCTAGATGCTGCTGGTGATCCTCAACTCAAGAAGATGGCTTCCGTACTAGACGAATTGCTACTTACCATCGCTGCCCCACCTCAGGCATTAGCTGAGAAGAAGGCTGCTGAGAGTAATCGTATCGAAGAGCTACGTAAGAAATATCAGGGTGTTCGTGAAAAACTTCACGAGTACAACAAGAGTGGTATTTCCGAGAAGGCCATTGATAAAAGCAACTTCACTAAGGAATATAGAATTCTAGAAGCTCCGCTCAACACACGTTACTGTCCAGACCATCCAGGCGCTCAAATTGCACGTGTTGGTGAACACATGTGGCAATGCGATTTAGACAAGAAGACTTACAATTTTGAGACTGGTTACGAACTCAATAACGGAACGAAAGTACCTGGTGGAGATGTGGCTGAACAAACTCAAAGTCTCAATATTCCATACCACGCCATTTTTGACACCCGTGAGGGCAGACTAGGTTACAATAAGTAATACTTGGGTTCGATATAACAATGTATAATGAACAAAAACGCACTCAAGAAAATTCTGGATCATCCAGATAAAGATGAAATTATTGCAAAACTAGTATTAGATTATCCTGCTAAAGATATTCATGATTGGTTAGCTGCTAAGTATACTAATGTCAGCGAAGCTAAATTTGTCGTAGCTGAGAAATCAATTAAGACATTCAAAGATAATTATTTGGATGTTTATAATATGATTCGTGAAGATATTCAGAAAACTAAACAAGCTGTAGCTACTAGCACAGAAGCTGAGTTAGAGCTAGCTGTTAGGAACAATCCAACTTATAAGAGTAAAATGTTGGAATTGGCTAACAAAGAAATAGATGTTCGTCAAATGGTTGCCCAATTGTGCATCGCCATTGAGACCCGTTTAGGCCAGGTTTTCGACGAAATCCAAGAAAACCCCCGCGACATAAACAGTCGAATTGACCGCGTATTGATTGAATACGGTGAGTTGCTCGGCGGTCTATTGGAAAAATATTATAAATTCACTGAAAGCCCAGCCGACTTAGTTATCCAGCACAACGTGACTTTGCAGGCAGTGGATCAGCATATTTCGGTATTTCATGATGTAATCCGAGAAGTTTTGTCTCAATTGGACTTGGAAAGTTCTATGTTATTTATGGAACTTTTTCAGGAAAAGATGGCTAAACTCAAGCCGCCTACTCCTGAATCAATGCCCAACACAGATGTGAAATTGGCCGAGGCTAAACTCTTAAATGAAACAATTAACAAAAAGTTGAATCAATAATGCCAGAAATCAAATCTTCCAAGAAATCAATTAAGGACGTACCTTCCAAAAAACTGGAAAAGGTCAACCCTTATGAACAGGAAGCTTCTAAGCTGGAAAGCGAAATTCGCGACTTGAAAAAATTAAACGATCCCGAGTTGCAAGCCAAAATACAAAAGCTTATGGAGTCGTTTTATTTATATGGCATAGATTAAATTAATTTTAATCAGGAATAGATTTCTTTCATCACTGACAAAAAGGCTTATCCAAACGTCGATCAGTATATGTTCATACCTAGCCGTCATGATATGAAGAAATGGATGTTCGCTCTGAAAGATGTTCATTATAAGCAGAAGGCCGGCTTTCAATATAAAGATGCTATTCGTCAAGCAACTTCTGGTTGGCCTAAAATGGAAGTATACGACTTTTTGAATTGGCTAAAATTCTATGACGAAGGGGCTCATATGAAATACAAAACCGCACAAGTCTGGTATGAAAATGGACAACCAGGTTACTTTTTACATATCAAGCCAGATCCAAAACCAGAGCCTCAACCATTAACAGATGCTCAATCTGTCAATGATGCTCGTGAAGAGGCTAACAAACTAGAGGAAAAGAAACAGACCATTGAAAAGCAACGTCAAAAGATTATCGGACGTTTGGATTCTGCTGAGAAGCTTCTACGCTCTCCAGAGGGACAAATGTTCGCTGGCGACGAGTTGGAAAATTTGATGGAAGCTATTTACAGCCTCAAAAAGAAAGTTCAGTTAGTTAACAAGATTAGTGTTTCCACTCGACTATATGAAGATATGATCGTGCGTGAAGGCAACGTTCTCAGCCGTAAAGGTTTTGTCAAAGCTGCTGGATTGCTATACTCATTAGCTCAATCCCCAGGTCAATCCGGTGAAAAAGCCACTGGTAAAAAGAAAGGTGGCGATGTAGGTTTGATCCCACCAACTCCACCAGCCGATCCTTCTGGCGCTGGTCAATCTGGAACTATGAGCGGCCTTCCGGCTACTATTCCAGGAACTCCAAATGTCCAAACTCCAGTTGATGGAGATCAGCAATTAGATCATCCAAATATGAAGGGATTAACCCCCGCTCCTAAGGCGGACCCAGGTACTGCAGTATCCAGTCCAGCCATCATACCACAAGAAGATCCGCAACCAAAAGGCATCAAAGAGTTCATTGAAAATATGAACAAAGGTAACAAGACTGACGAAACGGGCGCTGAGGATGATCTAGAAGTGTTCGATCATTTAGAAGTTGAAGACCCAGGAACTTCGATGGTTACTGAAGCTCAAGCTGCCCCACCAGTTGCCCCACCAGGTGTACCACCTGCCGTTTTGGAAGATGTTCCAATGACAGATTCACCTGCTCCTGAGAGAAACCCACCAACTTTCATTCCAACAGTTGCTCCAAAGGCAGATAAGCCAGCTAAACCAGCGGCTGAAGAACCATTGGAAGTAACCGAGGATGATATCCCGGTAACTGCTCCAGGCGGATTCAGCGCTAAAATAAATGGCACCTTTGCTGATGTTACTTTGGCTGATATCGTATCCGAACTAGAAGATATTTCCAAGTCATACAAGACTAGAGAACAACCAAGGAGACTAGGTTGGGTTGATATGGCTTTAGATAGCAAAGGCTTAGCTTCTTTCTTCCCTTCACTTTCTGAAGCTCAGAACAAAGCACTGGAAGCTAACAACTATATTTCAACTCGTATAGATGACATTTTGTCCAAACTACGTGGAGCTATGGCTAGCCAGGAAGCTGCACCAACCGCTCCAGAGCCAGAGAATCCAGAACTTGCTGGCATCAAAGGCAAACTACAAAGCGAGCAAGATAAAGAAAAGCAACGCAAGCAAATGAGAAAAGAGCAAGAAGCTGCCGAATTAACCGCCCCAAAGAAAGAGACTCCAGTAGTCGAAATGGGTGAGTTAGGCGCACCTGCCGCTCCACCACCTCCTGCCGCACCAGCAGTCGGTCCAGCTCCAAGGCCATTAGGCTAAGCGAAGAAAATGAATGAAACTCCGAGAACTACTTCAAGAAATGAAGACAGTACAAGAAGAAATAGGAGCCTCACCAGCTTTTATTTGCGGAGGTACGCCCAGAGATAAGTTTATGGGCCATTTGGAAAATATCGCTGATTTAGATATTACAACGGGTGATAAAACAGTTGATTATCTTTCGCAAGAGTTTTATATCAAGTTTAGAAAACGTTACAACGTTACCAGAAAAGCTATGGAAGATGGTCATAGCACCATCTTTGTAGGTAAGTTAAAAGTAGACTTCTCATCTAATTTTATGGTTCCTAACATAGATCACATCTTAAATCAGATGGGAATTAGAGAGCCCAGCGATATGCAGCGCGAAATGTTCAGTCGCGATTTTACATGCAATTCGCTTTTGTTGACTTTGGATTTAAAGAAAATCTTGGATCCAACTAAGCATGGACTTCAAGATATCAAGGACCGTAAAATCAAGACATGCTTATCTCCAGAGATAACTTTAACCGCTAATAGAAACAGGGTAGTTAGGGCTATTTATCTGGCCTGTAAGCTAGATTTCAGTATCGATCATGCTATTATTGATTATGTAAGTAAGAACCCACAAACCGTTAAGATATCAACTGAAAAGTCTCTGACAGAGAAGTTAAATGATGCTTTTTCACGAGATGCCGATAAGGCCTCTTATCTTATCAGTAAAATGAATTTGTGGAGTTATATTCCCGTTACTGAAACTATGTATCCTTACTATATAAAGCAGACTCAAGGAATTACCAATGTCCAGAAATAAAATAGCTTACTTTCAGGGCGGTGGTGGAGTAAACGAACCAACTCCCGGTCAGAAAAAATATAAATCAGATCCAGCCTTGGTGGTTCAACCACGATTCAAGGAACCATTTTATCGCAACTACGATTTGTATACGATTCCTGGAATGGAGCACATCGGTCCCGGCACAGGCTGGCATGGTCTACAAAATTATAATACGGTGGAAGAATTTCTAGAAGCACGTCGAAAGAGACTCAAGCCCCGTTATGTTGCCGATGATTCTTGGCAAATTGATAGTGGCGAAAGAGTAAAAAAGAATCCTAATATCAAAGCTCGCGCTGCCATTTTTGAAAAAATTATCAAGCAAGCCCGCATGCCTGGAATGGGTTTAGTGCACCAATTGCAAAACAAATTCAAAGGTGATGATAACGATGGTCCCAACTTTGATTATGGTGATGGCGCTTACACTGCTATGAGCGAAGGTAAAAAGATAAAGTCCATCACGGATGCTCCTCATAAGAGTCCGGGCGCCTTCTTTGCCGATGATAATGATGACCATATGCTACCCCCTAAAGAGCATGGTACTGCAATCTATGATGCTAAAAACAGTATTTACCAAGGCACACCTAAATCGCCGGCAGACAAGCACAAAGCAGATGACAATGAACTTGGATACGGTTTCTATGAGAATCTAGAGAAGTACAAGAGTGTCAGAGATTTTATTGAGCATACTCCACTCGGTCCTGGCCACGGAGCCAAGATTAAGCCAGAATGGGAAAGAGCCAAGCATCCTATTCAAAAAGCAGACGACAATGATATTGACTTCCCGATTGATGATATGGTTAATCGACAGGATCAAATGATTTATCCTGAAGAAGCTGAATATCAAATCAGAAGAATGAAAGGTGATAAGTACGATTATCCTTCTGAAGGAAACAATATGGGACCAGAGTACACTAATATTTCTTTGACCAGTCCCCAAATTGCTGGTGAGCACACCTATTTGCCGGACCCAGATTTCGAAGGCAAAAACGATAATGCGAGCGAATTAGATTTCGGCAGAGATTACACCGAGGAAACCCTTCCAGGCCGTGCTTCTGACATAGCTCACGATGATGATAAACAAATGGATTTGGATGGCTTGGAGTCTAAGTATCTAGAATCCACAGAAACTGGAATTTTGGGCTTGCCTGACGGAGTAGATCCAGAAGGCCATGACGCAGACCAAACTGTCCAAATAGAGCAGCCTTACGACACAATTTCTGATATTAGTCGTGAAATGTATGAGGATAAATGGAATATCTAAAACCAAGCAATATCCTTGCATATAACCATATCGATAAAGCATCCAGAGGTACCTAAATGACTTTGCAATCTAACGCACAAGAGCTATTTGTAATTGATCCGATTTCGCCAGCATCTCAATTGCCAGCTGATGTAAATTCGGTATCGGGCATACCTCCTCACCATCACCATGAGGGTAAGGAGCAACTTATTAGCTTTAGCCCACTAGAAGTGACTGAGCCTGTTGATGTTGAGATCGTGGTAGAAGAATTACCAGGAGCCCCAGCAGGTACTAAGGATCCGGAAATTATCGAAGTTGCAGATGAACCAATTCATGCCGCTGAAGAGGAAGATGCTAACGACGCCAAGAAGGGCAAGGGCGGTAAAAACGAAAAGTGGGATTGGGCAAAACACGGTCCACACGGATTCGTTGCTTGGGTCAAGGGTAGAATAGACGATGTGCCAAAGCACTCTGGTTATGATTCTGCTGGTCTTGAACGTGCCATGGCTTACATGGATAGACTCGACAATGAAATCTCCAAAGCTATGAGAATGGACTTGGATGGTGAATTAGATGCTAACAAGATTGAAAAAGTTCGTGCTGAACTAGAAGATGGCATGAACAGACTACAAGCCCGTCTTGACAAGGTCAAGGAGTCTAAGAAATCTTCTCGCAAGCGCAAGAAGACCGCTCAGGATCTATCTGTTCAGATACAAGATGTTTTGAAGAGATGGTCTGATGAAGACATTAATTCTTACGTAGCCGATACTACTGTTCCAGGTGAAACTTGGAGCATTGATAAGGCCATTGTTCAAATTGCTAACCAAGGTGAGGAACCAGGTTTCGAGGGTGGTTGGGTTAAGACTGCACAAAAAATCTACGGTGTTGGTAGCGGTGTAATGATTACCGTTCCACTTTTGATTTCTAGAATTGCAAGAGTCTGTGTTAACGGTACTGTTTCTGCAGGACACGACATTGAAGACTTATACAACAGACAAGTTAAGAAGTGGGATTTGAGCGAGCGCGAGCAAGCTGAAGTGCAACAACTTTTGTTCGACATGGGATATCCATTGCGTCAAGACCGTGGTTTCATGCCAGGTGATGACCTTGAAGTATGGGATAGCGACAATATGGATTGGGCAGCTAACTACAGAGGTTAATGATGTCCAAATACAATCGTCACCAATCAGTAATCAATAGACAATCCGATGCATCTTATAGCGAAGATCATTGGCTGAAAGAGTTTGAAAATAAGTTGCAAAAGACCAGTGTACAACCACGTGGTCAGAGCTTATTTGATGAAATTAGCACTATCATGAACAATGGTAAGGCTAAGTATCCATCAGTGCAGGCTGCAGTAGATGATATGATGCAACGTAGTGGATTGAGCGATTATCTTGATCAAACTAAGTACTCTGAGGAAGATAACACTCAGAAATCAAAGAAAACTGCCCAAGTGCAAAATGCACATGCGCCTGAAAAAGTAAATCCAAAGACTCCAGATATTATCAAAGAGAAGCCAAGCATTTTGCGCACTCTAGAAAACATCATCAAAGATACTCGTGGTAACATGCCAGTACCCGCTATCATTAGTCGTTTGCACTCACTACATGCATCAGATATTCCTGATGAAGGCGCTTGGGAAGATGAGAAGCTTATTCGTTTGGTAAGTCAACTGAATCTCCAAGCCAAAAAAGATAATCCAAGTAACTTCGAAAATTTTGATAATCTAGGAAAGGGTGACTTCACAGATAACTCTGACGTCGATCCTTCCAATACTGATGCCTTCAATATTTTGATGCCGGCAAAGATTTAAGCGTTTCTTCTGCTTTAAGTTCTTTTTCAGCTTTTTGGCTGTGATAGCAATTGTAACAAAGCAGTTGTTCGTTGGTAATTACCAAACGTTCAATACGATCTTCCCGACAATCTCTACAACAATCACCATACAATTGTGTTGATTGTTTTTTGTATTTTAGTACATATTTGTTTTTATACGGCTTCTGTTTGCAGTTGTAGCAGATAACTTGATGTCCCGCTTTTTGTACGATATTGTCATACAGATAATTGACGCTTCCATTAATTGTTAGCTTAGTATAATCATCTTCTCCGCAAATACTACAAGCATTACCGTAAGCCAAAATAACCGCGCTTCTCCTCATGCGGTATCTATTTCTTTGTTTTTTAGCGTAGTTTGGATCTGCCCGATGACATTTTTCATCGTTGCTCTTTCGACATGTCTTGCAGATGTAATGTCCCTTCTTCTGATCATAAGTCGCCCAATTTGCACTGGATAACAGGGTGGCGCATTTGAGACATTTCTTTTTTCCTCGTTTTTTCGTGGAAGTCATTATACTGGATATACCTTCATTTTAGTATGTCAACAGCAAATGCAGAAAACAAAGAACTATTTGAAAAGTTGAAAAAGCAGTTGGTCATGCTTGATCCTGTTACCTTTTCAGAAACTTATTTAACACTTGATGGGAAACCATTTACTCTAAGTGGCAACGGGTACAAGCCCTTTGCTGATATCTATAGATACATCGGTATCAAAGCTTTAGAACCAAGTGCTAAACCCGTTATCATCGTCAAAGGTCGTCAGGTTGGAGCTACGACTATGGCAAGTGCTCTTGAGATGTACTTCATGGGCTCTGGACTTTTTGGAGATGGATTCCGCCCTCCAATTCGTGTCATTCATGCTTTCCCACAATTAGAGTTGGCAGCGGCTTATTCAAAAACTAAGCTAAACCAAATGATCTCTCAAGCCAAGATCGCTGATGGCACCAAAGAAACTAAGACAGGTTCTCGACCAAAGTCTTTCATGCAACAGCTATTAGATCAGTCAACTGCTACCAATGATTCATTGCACTTCAAACAATTCGTAGGTGGAAATCACTTATGGATTGAATCAACTGGCGTAGACGCAGACCGCATCATGGGTCGTACAGCCGATATCATTTTCTTTGACGAAGTTCAGAAAACAACAGGTCAGGCTATCGGAAACGCTCTTAAGATTTTGACCACAGCCAAGTATGGTAGACCTTCCAAGGGAGTTCAAGTTTACTTTGGAACTCCAAGACGTAAAGGTTCCGACTTCCATAAGATGTGGCAAACCTCTTCTCAGCAGTATTATTATCTGGGATGTGAAAATTGTAAAGAATATTTCCCGCTCTATACTCCTGGCTCAGATGATTGGGAGAAGGTTTGGATTCGCGAGAAAATTGTTAAGTGTCCAAAATGCGATTTCGAACAAGATAAATTAGCAGCTCAGGAACGTGGTAAATGGATAGCCCTTAAGGATCCAGACGATCCAGATTGTGAGATGATTGGATTCCATATCAATCAACTTTACATGCCTATGTTCACCAGAGAGGATATCGAAAAAGAAAAGCCTGGCAAACACCCAATCAATACTGAAAGAGTTTTCATGAATGAAGTTCTAGGAGAATTCTTTCAGGGAGATTCCAGCCCTATTACCACTGATGAGATACGAGAATTCTGTGCTGACATAGAAAGAAAATTCAGTCCAAGGATTATACCAAGCCGTGGCTTAACGCAGCAATTTGCAGTATTGGGAATCGATTATGGTGCTCGTGCAGATTTGGAGCAGTTGGCAGATCCAGACAGGGCTAAACCACAAGGGCAGTCCTACAGTACGGCAGTTGTCCTATTAACTAAAGGACCAAACCTTTTGTCTGTTGAATTTGCCACCAAATTCAAACGTAACGATCCGGAAAGTAAAAAGGGAATCATTGATCAACTGATGAGACAGTACAGTATCGATTTAGCAATAGGCGATATTGGTTACTCTAACGATTTTTCCTACACACTTCATAGTGCTTACGGTGATAAGTATTTAGTTTCTCGTGCTCATAACAAGGTCAACGATTATGTTAAAGTGAATGTTGATGCTTTTCCAAAAGAAATTATCTTTGAAAGAGATCATTATATTGGAGAAATGTATGAACAAATGAAAAAAGGAATGATTAGATTTCCATACGGAGATTATGAAAAAGTAGCTTGGTTAGTTGATCATTGTGCCAGTATGGAGATTAAACCATCTATTTCTAGATTTGGAGATCCTAGCATTCATTATGTAAAAGGTGGAACTCCAAACGACGGTTTCATGGCTTTATTGAATGCTTATTTGGCCTATAAGTTTATTATTAGTCGTGGTTTCACCAACAACAATCCTTTATTGCAAACAAACAAAAATGCCAATAAACCATTGGTACTAGCTGCATATGTGCCCAGAAAGATTTAAAAGTCCACTGATATATCATATTTAGTGTATTTAGTAGAAGGTATAGTGGAACAGAGGTAATATGGTTGGCATTAAAAAATCAGGTTTAGGAGACGCCCCATCCTTTTCAACAAAGTTTCTATCTAATAGATCTACTACTCCACAAGTTAGCGCTATCATGGCACATGGCATTTCTCAGGAGAGAAGAATTATTCTTTCAGATGAAGTAGACCAAGGTTATTTTCGAGATGGGTCTGGCCCAAGTATTAAAACTGGAGAAGCTGCTGAAACAGCCAACTCTCGTGTTGTTTCATCCGTCAGTTTAAAAAAATATGGACAAGTAGTCAGTAGTGTTGGTGGTATGTTCCGTGGTATTCATGGAGACTCCGTTAAACAAACTCCAGAAGTTTATTCTCCCCTTTGGCTTAACAGTAACTTAAATTTGCCACGTGACCGTGCAACTATTAATGCATGGTGTCGTAGCTTTTTTGCTTTGAACCCATTTGTGCACAACGCTGTCAGTTTGCATAGCACTTACCCAATTAGCAAACTTTCCATCAAGTGTCCTAACAAGGATATCGAAAAGTTCTTCAATGACATGATTGAAGAAATAGACTTGATGAACATTTGTATTCAGATCGCTCAAGAGTATTGGCTACTTGGTGAGGCATTCGTTTACTGCGAACTTGATGAAGGCAAAGGTAAATGGGCGCGTATCCATATTCAAAATCCAGACTTTATGATTGTCAAGCGCACAGTAGTAGCTAGTGAACCTATCATTATGTTACGTCCTGACGAAAACCTTAAGAAGATTATCTTCTCCAATCGTCCAACTGACATTGAACAACGTAAACAACTCAACCAACACATCATTGACGCAGTCAGACGTGGTGAAAATATTCCTCTAGACAACTTCCATGTATCTCATTTGGCTCGTAGAATCAGCCCTTATGAAATCAGAGGTACTGGTTTGCCAGTCTGTATTTTCCGTCAATTGATGTTGTTCGATAAATTGCGTGAATCTAAGTATGCTCAATCTGATAACATGATTAACCCACTTACCTTGGTCAAAATTGGTTCGGCTGACTATAAGCCAACTTTTGCTGACTTGGAAGCTTGGAGAAGTGTTTTCGAAGAAGCTCAATATGACAAGGACTTCAAAATCTTCACCCATGAAGGTGTTGCTGTCGAAAGAGTAGGTTGGGGTCAAGGTATCTATGATATCGGTCCAGACATTACACAACTAGTTAAAGAAATTTGGATTGGTTTGTTCGTTCCACCAGTTATGATGGATGGTGGTGCTGATACCACGTATGCAAACGGTGGTGTTGCTCTTGATGTTTTGAGACAACGTTACATGTCATTCCGTAACATGATGTCTACTTGGCTTAAGAACAAAATCTTTGCTCCAATCTCCAAGATTCAAGGATTCTACGATTACTCGGGTGGTGAGAAGCAACTCATCGTTCCAGAAATCGATTGGAACCACATGAGTTTGTTTGATGCAGGTGATTACATCAACACCTTGACTACTCTGTCACAGGGAACTGCTGATCAGAAGAGAGTCTCTTTGCACACCTTATATCGTTCTTTGGGTTTGGAATTCGAAGACGAAGTCAGAAAGATGCGTAAGGAAACCATTCAAAATGCCATTTCCAAGAAAGAAGCAGCAGCTTTGGATGCCATGGATCTTAACTCACTACGTGCCTTGGATGATGAAGATGAAATTCCAGAACCAAAAGTGGCGCCAGGTCAAGCCGCAGAGCAACCACTTCCAGGTGAAGTTCCTGGTGGTGCTCCAGGTGGCCTACCAGATTTAGGATTACCAGGCGGTCCTCCTCCAGGCGGTCTTGGTGGACCTCCTCCTCCACCTCCACCACCAGGTGGCGGTGGTCCTCCCCCAGCCCCTCCAGCAGGAGGTGGCGGTGGAGGTGGTGGCGGCGGTGGCCCTCCCCCAGGTCCATAACGCAGTTAATCTATTGAATAAGCCTCTAGTTGTGAATAATTACGTATACTTTTAGTAATTGCTCATAAGCCGAGGGTTCCATATGCAAAAAGCTGCACAAAAACGAAGTATTCCCAGCCAGTTAAGGGAAGTAATCAATATGCCAGGTGCTTATCTAGAAGGCATTTTCAAGCCTGAACTAGACAGAGTCATGGCCGCATTGAAAGCATTAGACGACAGAGTTCGCTCTGAACTTACTGGTAAAAAAATTGGAGACGCTGATGCGCCTGAAATTGAAAAATCAGCTAAGGATCTTTTGAGATCTGCTCGCACTAACTTTAATCGTCGAGAATACATGTTAGGTGTTGCAGATTTGGGAATGTTCCATAAGAAGATGGACACTATCGTAAAAGATATCGACAAATGGAAAGTTGACGTCAATAAGATTCATAACAAATTCTTGTTTGAAGGTTTGAAACCAGAGGACATGGAGAGAGTTAAGAAACTAAGAGAGTATATGGAAAAGGGAGCTAGAATGGAAGCCATTGAACAGCTAACCAAAGAAGCTGGCATCATGGACTTCTATCATAACTTCTTAACTACTCGTGGCCGTGGCTTGCTAGCTTGGGAAAAGAAATATCCAAAGGAAACAAAAGATCTTCGTGAGGGTGGCGCTAAACTAGTCACTGAAGCCGAGAATTTATTGGGAAATGTAATTTCTACTTTGAAGGAAATGGCAACTGCCCGCGCCATTCGTAGACCAGACGATTACATGGAAGCTGCCAACAAAATCAAAGCAGCATTTAGTAAGTTTGACTCTGGTGACAAAGGTTTTAAGGCTTTCTATCAAAATGCCGTTCTTCCATGGATGAAGATTAGAGATGAGATTGAGGCCAAGGAAAAGACAAGAGTTGAGCAAGAACAAGCTAAGCCACAAGTCGCACCCGCTCCTGAAAAAATTGAGTTAGGTGAAACGCCTCCTGCCCCACCATCTCCACCATCTCCTCCTGCACCCCCATCTCCAGGCATGCCAGGCAATCCACCAGGTGCCTCACCGCCATTTGCTATACCAGTTGTAACTGAGGAAGAAGCTCCAATAACAGAAAGACAGCCATTGGCAGTTCCAGCGGGCTCAGAGCTTGCAAAGATTCCAGAAGGTACCAAAGCAAGAGTCGCTCACCAACAATTCCTAAATTCATTGGAAGCGATGAGTCAAGAAGATCCGCGTATCTTGGCCGGCTTCATCTCTAAGTACGCTTCATCCATTCAGGGTGAAGATCCAGAAACCGCTATCAGATTGTTCACTCTCGTCAAACAAATAAGGGGATAAAATGCCAGTCAGAGGTAAAGCCAACCTTGGACCTAATTTCTATCCGAAGTTGGTTCAAATATCATCCGAACTAGGAATGAAGCCAGAAGATCTTCTAGCTGTCATGACCTCGGAGTCTGGCTTGAATCCGTCTGCCTATGAGGAAAAGTACAAGGGAGCTGGGCTTATCGGCTTTATGCCGGATACTCTAAAGGGCCTTGGCTATCAAGGTACTTGGAGAGACTTTACACAACTAACTGGTGAAGAACAATTAGATTGGGTCAAAAAGTTTATCCAAGAGAAAAAGGGAGTCATGGGTGGTCGTCCATTCACATCTGCTGGTCTTTATTACACTGGTAATTTTTGGCCGGTCGCTCTCAAACTGCCTGGCGTTATCAAAGGTGACCCAAGTACTCGCATCCTGGAATCGCATCCAGAAACTGTTATAGATCCTAAGACTCAGAAAGAGTGGAGTAAGAAGTATTACGATATAGGATTCAAAATAGATCCCAATTTTGAAAGAAAAGCCTACATAACTAATCCTCTTTTTGATCGTGATAAAAAGGGATACATCACTTATGGCGATATGATCAAACAAGCAGAAACAACTAGAAAAAACCCTATTTACCAACAAGCCGTTGCTGACATGACACGCAGAACTGGTTATGCACCAAGTCAGAAACCATCTACTATGGTTGCTCAACAACAAACAGTGGCACCTGCTGGTTCTGGCGGTTTTGATTCGATTTTGGACAAGTATTTAGGATTTGTTTCTGGTGCTTCAAGTTCCTCATTAAAGAGATTGTACAAAAAGAACTTACCAAATAATGATATTCTAATCCAGGTTGCAGCCCCTGACCATATTAGTGCTGTAGAATTTGGCCGTGTGCTTTGCACTGCTTTGGATGAAGATTTGTTATCTACCGCATACACACACACGGATGGACACCTGGTTGAAATTGAATGTTCAATTCCTGGCCCTGAAAAGGAATGTTTTGAGGCAGTCAAACAAATGGCAGAGGCCGTGGCCGAAACATTTAAAGATGCCACTTCTAAAATTGGTGGAATTAAAATTACTACTAACTGTATTATGAATAAGAAGTCATCTTATCAACCAATTAGCTTCAAAACTGCTGGCACCAACTATAGGAAGTTCCTACTTAAATTCATCTAAGGAAACGCAATGGTATCTGAGAAACAAATAACAGACATGATAGAACATGTTAAGGGTTCCGGAAAAACCTTTGCCGAATTCATAGCTGAATTATTTCATAATAAGTTCATCGAAGTATATGTTGGTGACGCTTATGAAGATGTCAGCACTGAACAGGTATCTACGACTTATCCTGCTGTTTTTTGTGGAAAAGTGATAGCGGCCTATCGCGAATGTTTAATTATGAATTGTGCTTTCGTCAATCCAACTTCCCGTCATTTACAATTGGGTAATATGGTTTTTGTCAATGAAAGAGCCATTAGAGCCCTTAATGAAGTTGACGGTAAGGGCATCATAGAAGACATGATGTTACGCAGCAAAGAAACTTTGGATGTTAAGGCCGCTTTTATTGATCAACCGGCCCCTCTACCAGAACCTAAGAAGAAATGAAAAACACTGATGACTTACTACAACTGGCAAGCACTTACGAAAATGAGTGCCAACAGAGTCTGACCAAGTTTGCGAGAATTCGCAAATTACCAGGCGGTAAGTATCGTGTACTCTCAGAAAAGGGTAAAAATCTAGGCACTTCTGAAACGAAGGGAGAAGCAGTAAAGCGTCTTCGTCAGGTGGAATATTTCAAACATCATGACAAATCGAAAGCGAATGATTCTCCAGTTATTGATTTGACTGGAATTGATGAGTTTGCTTATTCTGCTATTATGAGAAAGCTACGTCAAAAGGGAACTCCAAAACAAGTTAAAGACTTTTTGAAGTTATTCAAACTATATTTTGACAAAGCAGTTAAAAACGACAAACACGATCCAGACAGAATTGCTTTACAGAATGCAATGGTAAGATTCAGCAAGATGCACAAAGTTAAACTCGACAAAGACATGGTTAAGAGTGCGGCTGTAGCTGAATTGGGCAATGCAGAGGCTGTAGGCAGATATCTATCAGATATTGTAAAATTCATTCTAAATCGCATTCCTACAGAGAAAAGACAGCACGCTACGGAAGTTCTCAAACAGAAGTTTTCTATGTTGAATGAATCAGAAATATCTTCCAAGAATTTGCCACAAGCAGCAGCTTATGGTCAGGCCATTACCTTCGTTAAACATGTTTTATTTAACCAAGATGCTAGATACGTCAGAGAAGTCCTCAATAGTTTAGTGAGGAGCCTATGATGAAAAGATTTTTAGAAGTAGTCCCTGGTAAAATGTATCGTGGTTCCGCACCATCAATTCAAGATGTCCAATGGTTAAAAGACAACATGGGCATCAAAAAGATTGTTAGTTTGGATAAACCAACTGGTGAGAAAATTGATCGCGCTTGCAAACTGCTAGGTATCAAACACATTAAACAATATATTGGTGGTGATAGAGAAGGTCTATTACGCTTTCTATCAAAAGATTTAGGACACCTATTCTTAAAAGATGGGCCAACTTTCGTTCATTGTCATGAAGGAAAAGATCGCACTGGTTTAGCATCAGCTCTAGTTAAATGTAAGTTTCTAAAGATGGATCCAGAAAAGGCTATTGAAGAGGCTAAGTCACTAGGCTTTGGTGTGGGTATTCCTCCTCAAGTGACTGAATTGTTTGAAAAGTTGATTCGTGCAAGCAAACCAGCCAAAGACCAAAATAGTGCTGATATAGTTTCCATCGAAAGAGAATATACGGGAGACAATCGAGACAACTACTTCGATGAAATGCATCAAGGTTCTTTTGCTCCTGACTTGGATCATACCCGCCAGAATCCAATGGATGCTCTATGGGGCTACACATTAGATCAATCTCCTACTCGACAAAATTATCCGGATACATCATTATTTGAGTATGATCCTGATAAGGGTAGTGCGATTCCAAATGTTGGAGAATTTGATAATGATTCGGGTCAACGTGGTTTCGGCCCAATGGAAAACTACAACGGTTTCTTCTCTGAAATAGGTCACTAAATGATTAAAAAGTCTTATTCTGTACAAATGAGCTACAATGTGTCTGATAGCGAAAAGCAGCAGGCAGAGAAAGCTTTGAGTTATTTTAAGGCGACTGAGAAGCTATTACAACAAGCTTCTGATCATCTTAATATCATGAAGACTCCTTTTAAAGATAATCCAGATATGTCAGAAGAAGATGTCATGAAGGCTAGAGCAGTCATTAGACGATTCAGAGACAAGGCTCTTGAAAATTTTGACAAATTTAAAGAGGCCGCTTTTCAATGTGTTAGTGTAATGCAAACTTTTGCTACAGATACTCAAACTGTTAAGCTAATGAAGTCATTTATTAGTTCAGTTGATGATTTGGAGACTAAAGTAAATCTATTGTCAGAGTTATTCAATGATTTGCAATCAAAAGATTTCTCCAAAAATGTAGTCACTAGCATAGAAGATGTTCAAAAGCAGTGTGATGAAATTGATGAGATTATTGATGAAAGAATCAAATCTCATATTCAGACTAATATTTTAGCTACCAGTTGGGTAGACTCTATTAGCAATGATTTACAGATGAAAATAGAGAAAAAGACTCCTTTAATAGTTGATCTCTTCAATAAACGACAAGATCAGCTAAATGATGCCATTAAGGAAAGGACTACACTGGGAAACTAAGGCTGACGCTAAAAATGGTAATATCGTTACATATTAAGTGATGTTTTTGGCTGTCTGCCGAAAATTGTAGCAATATTACATTATAATTGTGTAGAGTCTCCCTTTGGAGAAAATATATGCCATTTGTTAAACACGGTGATGGAAAAATAGTAGACGTCCTTGACGAGAATGCTTTGACGGAAGAGCAGAAGCAAGCTGTTAAGAAAATGTCTAAAGAATTCGTCAAAAAATCTGACGAAACAACTGATTCTTCACAGAAGAAGTCAGGGAGTTAATACATGCCCATTATTAAACTAGGCGAAGCGCACGAAATTAGACTTGAGAATGCAGAATCTTGTATTCCAGAAGTTAGCGCTGAGGTCTTGGAAAACTTTAGGAAGTTTGCAACTAATCTTAAGAAGATTGCACCTAAAGCAGAAGACTTTTTGTATTTTTCTGCTGTTATGATGCATGCTGCTGAAGCCGCAGCCCTTAATGAAGATGGTACTCCACGATTAAATGCTAAGGGTGAAGCTGTTCAAGTGGGCTGGGATAAGAGCGGTAATACTTGGAAGTGGACTTCTAATGACCCTAATGTAAAACCATATAAGAATTCAAATGGTGATATCTTTCCAGAAGAAGAGTTAACCAAAGCTTACAAAAAGTGGAGACACAAGCCTCTATGCGTGGATCATAAATCGAGTTCGGTTGATCACGTGAGAGGCTTTATTGTTGATACGTATTACGATCGTAGCCTCAAGAGAGTGATTGCTCTTTGTGCTTTGGATAAGGCCGGATTCCCTCAATTAGCTAGACAGATTTCAACTGGCGTTTCCAACTGCGTATCTATGGGTACGGCTGTTGGTCGTGCTATCTGTTATGATTGTGGTAGAGTCGCTAGAGTAGAAGCAGACTTCTGCAATCACATGAAAAATAAGACTTGCTACGGTGAAATCAACGTAGACCTCAATCCAATTGAGTTATCTATCGTTGTCAATGGTGCTGACCCTAGAGCCAACATCAAGCATATCATTGCCGCAGCTAATACAATGAACACGTATCTTGAGAACAGAGCTAAAGAGCTAGAAAAGCTCGCTGATCTCAGGTACAGTGCGAATGTACAAGTATCTGACCCACAAGGTCTTGAAGGTGGCGGTAGCGCTTCTTTCAATGTCGAAGCTGATGATATTGGTAAGTTTAAGAGTGAATTAGATGAAGCATTCCGTAAGGTCCAGGAATTCAAAAACGTAAAAATTTCTGAAAAAGATACTAATTCTTCTGCATCTAATCAATCGTCGGGTTCGATCGCTATGGATGAAGGCGCCCCCACGGATTCTGGATTGGCTCTCCAAACTCCACAAAACGTCAGATTTGCTTCTTCTGATGTGGGATATTTAGCTGAACTTCAGGAAGTTACTTCCGCTATCGAAGAAAAGCTAAATCAAATGAAAAAGAGCTTGGATAAGTTAGCTAAAACTACTTCTATAAATACACAAGAGGAAACTATGTCAGGATCAGATAAACTAAATAAGTCAGCTTATTTCCAGGGTGCTGGTGGTGTTAACGAACCAACTCCAGGTCAAGTTAAATACCCAAAGGATCCACTCAATGAGCAACTTCGTGAACACGAAGACAAGCAAATGGTGGGTCAACCTCCTTTCCCAGGAGTCGGACCAGTTGATGGAATGCATCCATCCCCAGGTTCCGTTGATCCTTCTGATGAGCTAGAGCGCAAGAAGATGCTCGCTCGTGCAGAAGCTGAGGAGAGACAAATGAGACGTAATGCTATCGTCCAATTGGCCAAAGACGCTTTGAAGCAAAAAGAAGCTTACTGGCAAGGTGGCGGTGGTGTTAATGAGCCAACTCCAAACAAGCCAAAGTATCCAAAAGATAAGCTCAACGAAGAATTGCGTGAGTATGAAGATAAGCAAATGGTTGGTCAACCACCATTCCCAGGCGTTGGTCCTGTAGACGGTCTTCACCCTTCCCCATCCTCTGCTGATCCTAAGGATGAGTTGAAGCGTAAGGAGATGCTTGCTAGAGCTTCTTTGAGAGCTAGATTCATCAAGGCCGCTAATGGTGATGGTACTCAGAACAAGTCTAAGAGTGCTTGGGAAGTTTTCCTAGGCGACAAGCTTCTATTATCTGCATCTGTCGATGAACTATCTGGTGGAAACACTGATATGATGTACGACAGTATTGCTACCAAGGATTTTGGTGCTAAGTTGATCGAAAAGGTCAAGACCAGTGGTGCTGAGTCCGTTTCTAAGCTAATCAAGAAGGCACAAGCCATGCCACCAGCAGCTCCTGGTGGTGATATGGGTGCTCCTCCAGCCGATATGGGTGGTGGTGAGGCCGGTCCTCCAGCTGAAGATGCTGGCAAGTCTGGTGACCCAAAGCAAAGTGCTATGGAACTATCTGAGAAGGTAAGAGACCTTAGCTCGGACCTAGTAGAAGCTGTTCGTGCCTTAACTGGTGAACAAGCTGAAATGGGTGCTGGTGAAGGTGGTGTTGGTGGTCCAGCTGGTGGTCCAATGGCCGCAGATGACCAAGATGCCCGCAAGAAGAAGATGGAATCCTCAAAGGAATCTTCCAAGGAGTCCACTGCTGAGAACTTCAGCGCTTCTACCCTCAATACTTTGAGAAAAGAAATCAATGGTGCTCTAACCCACGCAATCAAGGAAGCTGTTGCTGAACTCAACGAGCATCAACAAGAACTTGACATGATTGTCGGCATGTATGATAAGGGTGCCGTAACTGAAGCCAACCAAGACTTCGTGAATACCATCGTAGAAGATGCATTAGGCGAAGCTAAGACTGCTGTAGCAGATGGTTTCAAGTTAATGACCGCCTTTGTTAAGTATGCTCGTGGTACAGAAGCTATTGTCAAGCGTGCTGAATTAGAAACAGAACTACAGGCACTAGCCGCAGACGAAGGAGATGCTATGAGCGACAAGAAGGATAGTCACTCCGCAGATGGCGGTGACTTAATGGCACTAATCAACGATACCAACGCAGATTTGGATGCCGTACATGAGATGATGGATGATGACCAAGATCACACAGATCTAGGTGATATGGGCCTCGAAGGTCTAGAAGAGAAGCCAGAAGAGGGTGGCGGTATTGAATCCCTACTCGAAGGTTTGGCAGAAGACCAGAACGTTGCAACTATCATGGCACCAAATGCTAACGTAGCTGCTGACCTCGCAAAGAAGGCACCAGATGCTGACATTTCAGTCAAGTCTGCTTCTTACGATTCTAAGCAAGGACGTGCAATTCTTAGGGCTAAGTTGGCTGCTGATGCCACTGGCAAAGAAGAAGATGGTGAGATCCAGAGTGCTGAAAAGATTCAGTTCAGCGATATGTTAGACCAAGCTGACGGTTTGGCTGATGGTCAAACTCAATTGGATGTCAAGCCATCAAGCAACGTAGGTGAGGCTAAATTCCCACTAGGTTTGGTTGAGACTCCAGCAGAGAACATGAAGGCTATGCTAGAAGTTGCTAGAATGCCACCAAAGGTTCGCAAAGAAGCTGAAGCCATTCAAAAGATGGTTAAGGCAGGTCATCTAGATCCAAACGATGTTGACCAACTAGCATCACTAGGTCTCGATAAGGACGCAGTAGCTTACTGGAAGAAGTACTATGGTGAAGTTGAAGGCGGAAGTGAATTTGCTACAGAGCTAGTAAAGGAACACGTCAAGGCTGCCATGGAAGAGGAACTTAACAAGTTCAGAGTCAAGTTAGCTCGTGCTTATGAGTTAACCTATGACATGGTTGATCGTGGTCTATGCCGTGAAGACAGAGCCACTATCTCTGACCAAGTTGATCAGATTATGAAGTTCAATGAGGACGCTTTTGAATCTCTCAAGAAGGTCGTGGCAAGACACGAACCAGGTCTACGTAAGATGGCCGGTCATCTACCACAAATTGGCTTGATTGGCAACGGTGAGTCTCAAGCAACCGTAGCAGTCGAAGAAGACGCATATGCCCAATTGTCTTCAATGTTCGGAACCAAAAAGGGTGTGTTCTAAACCTAGAACGAGGATGCAAATGAAAAACCAAAGTGTATCAGATTTCGTAGCTGCAACTATGGATGCAGTTCTAAACAGCAAAGAACACAAGTCTTTGTTCACAACTCAATATAAGCTTGCCGGTGACAAGATGTGCGCTAAGTGTGGACATGATCACGGTGACAAAGATTCTTGCATGGCCGACGACAATGATGCCCGTAAGAAGAAGGAAGAATCCTCTTCTGACAGCTCATCTGCTTCCGACATCAACGATGCTCGCAAGAAGAAAGAAAAAGAGTCTTCCTCTGATTCTAGCAGCGCTGACGACCAAGATGCTCGTAAGAAGAAGGAAAAAGAATCTTCCTCTGATAGTTCATCTGCCGACGATCAAGATGCTAAGAAAAAGAAGGAATCTAAGTCTTCTGATTCTAGCTCCGCTGATGACAACGATGTTGATAGCAAACTAGGTCACGAGTACCCATCTCAATATGATGCTGATGAGTACAGACCAGGTGATGTTCTAAGAGCTGATGATATGGAAGCTGCAGCTGGTTACGATGTTGCTATCGACAGTTTGCTAACTGCTTCTGCCGCTCTTGACTCAGTAGGTCTTGGCCGTGGTTCCGCCCTTACTTTGAAGATTGCTTCTCTAGTTGTTGAAGCTAAGAAGAAGGAAAAGGAATCCAAGAAGTCCAAAAAGTCTGACAAGAAGGATTCTAAGAAAGACTCTCAGTCTGCTAAGGACAAGAAGTCTGATAAGAAGAGTGATTCCAAGAAGTCTGATAAGAAGGAATCAAAGAAGTCTTCTAAATAATATAGGTGACCATGTTCAAACAAGGCAGCAATGAGGACGAAATCTTTCGTTCAATGGAAACGACTCTGGTCAAAAACCAGACGGAAAACACACACGGGTTTAATAGACTCGCTAAAGCTGTCGACCTCTTGAACACAGCCGCAGCTATCTTTGAACAAGCAGGTATGCACGAAGAAGCTGCTGAAGTTACCGCAGTATTGCAAAGCCTCGCTGAGGATCTTGGATGAAAGAATTTCACTTAGATGAGTTAAGTCTCAGTATGCACAAAGAGCTAATCAAACAAGCTTCGGATGAACAACCAAATCTTGTTAAGGCAGCAGAGTGTTTGCATACAGCTTTAGAGATTCTTGAAGAACAAGGTTTACAAGCTAGAGCCGATCAGGTTCTACAGCTATTAGACAAGATTGCCCAAGGCGCCTCATTAGTCAAGGAAGCTAAGATTCATTCACTTCAACAGTTAATGGAAGCTGGCGTTACACAACACGATCTAAAAGAATTTGCCAGAGGCAGTCCAAAAGCTACAGCCAAACTCAATTTGGTTTTGCGCAAGCTAGGACTGTCCGAGCACGAAATTGCAAAGTTCTTAGGACCAGGCAAAGTTATGTCCGAAGAAGCTGCTCGTAAAGCTATTAGTCCAAATGAACCGGGCTCCCTAATGGAATTTAAAAGTCTAGCTCCTAGTACACCAGTAGGTGAAGGGGAACAGGCATTCGAGTTCAAGAGTCTCGCATTAAAAAAAAAGCCTAAGAACCCTGGCAGACCAGATAAAATCAAAGACCCTGCCACCAAAGGATTAACTCCTGCAAAGGAGGTTAAAAACCTTTTGGAACATGGACATCCACTTAATATCACCATGGCTGATGATGCATTTGCAATTGATGGTATTGATGAATTGATGAATATGGATATTTACGATGATACTTTAGAAGTATCTGAAAAAGATATGACCATAGAAGATTTCGAAGACGAAAGAGACTAAATCCAACCGTTATATAGGTACTAGAGCCGTATAGGTGACAAAGGACACTCATGCTAAGACTAGTACAAGTTGGAAATACTCTTCCAGTTAGCTTTATTTGCGACCCCTCCGCTGAATTTCAACCTGGACAAATTGCCGAATTAACAGTTATTGGAAATCAGGTTATGGCTACCGTAAGCAACGGTACCGCACCTATCGGTGTAATTGACGATATTAAAACCAAAGCTTTCACTAACGTTTCTTGGAATGAAACAGTTATCGTTCCTGCTGTTGGCGTTCCTGGCCCTAACAATACCATTGTTACTCCAGTTGATATCAAAGCAGAATTAAGAAAACCAAATATTATTCCTTCTAGCTTCAATTCCACAGTAAGTGTTACTCTTAATCCGATAAATGGTATCATTACATTTATCGCTGGAACACCACTTAATTTCGACTTAGCAGGTACTGGTTCAGTAAATGCTATCAAGTCAATAGTCAATTATACTTATCAAATAGCTAATATTCCAGGTGATGATAGTACGGCTGGTTCAGGCAGAATGACGGTCTGGTTTGAAAGAATGTTTTTCCAGACTGACCAGTACGAAACAAACCAGCAATATCCTGTCAGGGCTAATTTATACGTTAGCGAAGTTGGTTTCTTGACCACCAGAAGGCCAAGTCCAATCCATCCCGCTGTAGCCATGGTCACTGCGCCTCCTACTCCTATGAGCCCAATGATAGAAGTCCTTTGGTTCTAATAGTAATAAGCGACTAATATCGCTGCATATTGTAGATAATCTACTCATTTGAGGCTACAATGACTTTTAAACATGTGAAATTTGAAGATTCTCCTACAATGCGTGCCCTAGAAAAGGTTGCAAAGGAAAAGGGTCTAGTTAAACCGGAGCCTATTCAAAAGCAGGCTTCAGCTCCTAAGAAACTGGATTTAACTGCATCCACTGACTTAATGGAGAATATCTTTAAGCTATGTACGGGTTTGAGAGCCCAAGGCTTCGTCAAGGAGGCCGCTGAGCTAGAAGTTGATTATCTCAACTACAAGCGTGCCCAAACTCTTTATCAAGCTCACAAAGAAACGGGCGAAGATTTGCTCCAAATGGCTCATCCCGATGGTAGCCACAAATTGGAAGATGTAGAGGGTGACGAAGCAGTCTTTGAAGATCTTTTAGATAGACATGTAAAGTCTTTGCAGATGGTTAACAAAAAGCCAACTGGCAAGTTAACCAATGCTAATGCTCTCATCAAAGAAGTAAAGAAAGTTTTGGGACAAAGGATAGAGGGTATTCCAGAAATGAAACCCATGTCACAAGATCCAATTGAAGGTAAGTTGATTGATGAAGCTGCCTGGAGTGATGGTGACAGAGCCAACGCTAAGTACATCAGTGAAGTCTTAGGTAGAGCTGCAGCACCAATTGGTAAGATTCTTCCATTGTTACAACAATTAGAAGACTTAGCCAATGCTGATACCAGAATCGCTAGGAACGTCGGTCCAGCAGTTAAATCTGGTAAAGAATACATCGGAAACTTTGGTGCGGAATTTTGGAAAGCTTGTCAAACCGCTTTCCAAAAAGCGAGGGCCTTAGAAAAGCAAAGACTATCTGTCGTTGATGACTTAGAGCAAGCTAGAGTAAGCTTCAAAGAAGTTGGTGATGTTTTCAAAAGCGGAATACTTGGCAAAACTACTATTGGTCAACAGAAAACTTTTACTGGCGTATTAGCTGCTCTTCAAGCCTTTGAAAAGGGACTAGGTAATCTTATCTTCGATAACTATTCTCCAGGATTCGATTTCGATGAGCCTTACATGAAGGGCGTAAAAGATAAGGCTATGGGTATCTTTAACCAGATCAAAAAAGAACTAGGATCACAATAATATGAGTGACGAGAACAGACTTAAAAAAATTGTGGAAGCAATTAAGAGAGAAGCCCAATTCGTTTCACTCAAAAAGACTCCAGCTGGTACCGTAACGGCCCCTACTGATAAAGGCGGTGGCGGAACCACAAAGAAGGAGTATGGTGGAGCAGAAGCCATAATGGGCGGCACTCCTACACCATTTGGTGGTGGCGGTGGTGGTGGTCGAGGTGTATCCAATCCTGAAGTAGTTCAGATGCAAGAGGCTATTCTCAATTTCGGTGATGTACTCTCCGCTCATCCTGTCATGTCAATGAAGGGTGGAGGTCAACAGGAACGTGAAGGCACCAAGCAACCTGACTTTTTAGGTGGCACAAGTGCATTCGGTAACTTCTTGGTTAACCAATATGTCAACAATCCTGAAGTAGTGGGTGGTAAACAATATGTCAACATCGGTATGGCAGAACCACTTCGTACTTCTACCGCTATACCTTCTACCAATCTCGCCGGTATCATCAAGACTATCAGTTACGTAGGTGGAGCAGGTGCAGAACATAAGCCAGATGGTGATTGGAAAAATCGCACAAACAACGCTCTTAAACAGATTTATGCTGTTGGAAAAGCCTTGATGGAATTTGCTAAGCACATGCGTCTTGCAAGCAATGACTTTTCTGATGAAGATCTAGAAAAGTTGCGCTCACTAATACCAGAATCATACACCGAACTAAAAGGTGATGTTGGTCAAAGAGCCGCAGAAATCACACCATACATCAATAAGCTAACCAAGTTTTACAAGCAATTTGAAAATACGGTACTAGAAAATCCTGCATTCAAACCATTAATCAACCAAGAAAAGGCCTTTGTTGATTATTCTAAGAATGTAGCACAAAAGCTAAATGAACAAGAACAGGCAATTTATGACGCCAATAAATCAGCTGTAGTTCCAGGAGTTGTCATTAACGGCAAGCCACTTATGTTGGCTAATATCCAAGATCTTCCATCTTTTAGAAAGTTCTTGCAAAGCGCCAATGTTGATCTCAGCAGACCTGGTGAATTACAAAAACACATTGATGCAATAAAATATGATCTCGAAGGCGCTACCTTTGGAGCAGGATTTTAACATGCCATACCTACCATCCATTTTTAATGACCAAAAACTAATCAGCGACCTACTTGACATTGTTCAACCAGTCAAGCAAGGTCAAGCTGCGCCACCTGATGCTGATGCGATTAAAGCAATAGCTAGCAAGTTAGTCAACAAATTGGGTGTAGAGTCATCGATTAGCGTTGATAATCCTGATGTTCAGTTGTTCATGCGTGATTTACAAAGCTTGGGTCAGCTCGTCAATTTTTTGAATATCAATGGCGTTAAGTATAATAACATAATGATCGTGCAGCCTGACTATAATAAGTTAGATGCAGATATGAAGCGTCTCTATGTTCCTTTCAAGGGAGAAGGCGCCATAACAGTTGGTGGTGCTACGCCTGCAATCTACAAAGATGGTCTAGTGGCTTACTTCAAATCATTGCAACAAGAAGCGGGTGATGAAGGCGGACAACTTTTAACCGGCATATTGAACAATTTGGCTCAACAAATCAATAAACTTCTTGGTACCAAGTTAGGTGCTGAGGAAACCGCTCCAACAGGAGCTGTTTCTATGGCCACTCAAGTGGATACTGTACCACAAGTCTTGGACGCTGAACATTGGGGCGATGAAGGAACAATTCCTCTAATTTTAGCCGATATTAAATCGGTTGATGCGCTTCGCAATTGGCTTAGAATGAGAAACGTGTCTTTGAAGACCGTAATGGAAACAAAGAATGATCAAGGACAGAGCTTAAAGACTCCTATTAATGCTACCGTAAAAGATTTGCAGTATTTTGATATCTGCAAAGTCATTAACATTTTGCATAATAGAGCACAGAAACTATATGGTGGAACTCAACGTCCAGAAGGCAAGGCTTATCTTGCCAGCATGAAGCAAATTGCTGGACAAGCTAGTTGCAGCCTAACTGGCGTCTCCACAACAGAAACTGGTGGTGGCACTGGAGAGGGTGCAGGAGCAGGTGGAGGGGCTAGAATAAGTGCAGCGGCCCTTCAACAATTAGCCAGCTTGAAGCCTTTCAATAGCCAATATATAAACTTCCATGAAATATCTACGTTCTTAAAGAGTTACGCTGCATTAGCAAACAGCCCTGAAGTAACTGCTGCGGCTCAACAGATTCAGGGATATATCGATACCTTCAAGTCTTATATGGCCATTCCTAGTGATACAGTTCAGTTATACAATTTAACTGGCTCACAGTTTAAATCTTGGCTCAAAAATCCTGCTGCCGCTCAAATTGCAGTAGGTATTTTATATGATATCGTGCACTATGCTGGTGTGTTGTATCAGCAAATGCTTGCCTCACTACAAACAGTTGCTCGCGATCAACTCGATCGTGTAGATCCAGGTCTCTTCAGAGGTATGATGCAGCAAGTTGTTCCAGGTGGTCCACAACTAACTAACATTTCCACACTCAACGAACTCAAGTTCGACTTACAACAAGAATGGCAGAAACGATGATATCAGACAGTGAAGTCAGCTTTTGCGTTGATACGCTGCTTGTAGAAACTGTGTTAGCAGATCCAAAATTCTACAAGAAAGCTGGCTTTGTATCTGATATGCTAACTAGCGTTCAAGAGTATTTTAGCGCTCACATCGATAAAAGCAACCCAGTTGCTAGCGTTATCGATGTGCTAGCTCCAGGAGCTTTGTGGCTTTTGTTTCAATCCTTGGGATTGGGTAAATTCGGTCTTTTGCTTGGTCTTCTAACTGAAGTTTTCCACGTAGACGCTTATGGCATGTTGAAATCACTTTTCGGAAAAGTGCGCAGTATGTTATCAAGTGGAGAAAAAGTTTCCTCGGCACAAGTTGATTCTGCAGTACAAGAAAGTGCTCAGGAGTTTGCTAAACCAGCTACTCAAGAAGAGGCACAAAAAGGCTATCAAAGACTGCAAGAACATCAAAGCGGACAAAGCAGTTCTTGGGCAGATGATGGGGCAGTTTATTCTTCTTTGGAGCTGATGCATGATGCAAAGATTATCAGTTTAGCTCTTATTTCATATGAAGATCAAAGAATGAGATTGACCAAAGAAGGTGCACCAAAGTTCGACCCTAGCTCTTTCTTTAGTGGTTTTGGTAGTACCAAAGCCAAGGGAACTAGCTTGCTTGCCAGGATATTTGGCTGGGTTATCAAGATTGCTTTGGCATCTGCTGGTCTAATGGTAGCTGGTGATGTCGTTAACAAGGTGATAGGTCGTCCAAACGCGTTTGATAAGACCTATCAAGCAGGTAAAGAGACAGCACCAGAAGCTAAAGTTAATGTTCCAGTTGGTCCAGTTTCTAAACAAACTAAGTTCAAGTTAAAATCAGACGCTCCGTTGCCATCCTCTTGGCCTTTAACTAATACGCCGTCCAATATAGAGAATATGTTAATCCAATTTACCAAAGATGTATATGACGGATTAGATGGCAAAGAAAGTATTATACAAAGTTCTGCTGCGTTCCAAGCTATTAGAGAAGAAATAGAATGGTATAATGTTCATAATCCGGGAAGTGCAGTTATTTTTATACCAAGCAACTTCACCTCTAAAAAGCAGTTAGTAGATTACTTCATAGATGACGTGGCTAAACGAGCTGGATAATCTATACATTACGAGGTATTAATACATGAAAAGAAGCGAAATTTTTGAAAGCTTTGTTAAAATAGCCCAAGAAAAGGGTTTGATTGCCGAAGCTGACCATGCCGAGCATACCGAAAAAGATTTTCATGAGACCAATCCTCGTCATGACTCATTGTCTATTGAGCAAATTGGCAAACTGTATGGCAACAAACCACAGATGCCAAAGGGTATGGAATACAAGAACAACATCATGGAAGTTGCTCATCCCGAGTCTTCTATGTTGGTGATTTCGCCATCTCATGATAAACTAAACGGCTTGATTGAGAATAATATTGAAGGTCAGAATATCAGACTACGTATCGTGAGAAAAGAGCCTGATGGCCATCTCACACAGCGTAAATATGCTCAACAAAATTTAGTTCTATCTCTTGTTAGAGTTGCTAACGAGCTAGATAACCGTGACCAAGATGAGTTGCGTAAGCTAGCTGACGTTTGCTTATTGCAAGCCTCTCAAAAAAAAATTGAGAAACGAGCCGTTTGGGGACTAGTCATAGCAGCTGCTGGTGCTTTATTTGCCGCTCTATATGCTAAAGAACATTTGCGTTTCCACAGTGATGGTTTCGAGGCCGACTACGACAAGGCCATTGCAGAAATCGATGATCTACTCAATTCCAACAGCAATTGGGGAGTAGGATATGCTTACACGCCAGAATTCATTCAGACAGTTAATCAGCTTAAGACCGTGCTTTCTGAATTGCATTCAGAAGTTCAGAAAATTTTACCAATCCTAGATAAGGTTGAGAAGCCTCGTACCAAACAAGAATTGCTACAAATGGCTCAACAATCAGATTCAATGGAAGCTTCTAGGGCACTTGATGAATTTAGACAAGAAGTAGAAAAAATTCAACCATTTATCCAAAAAGTAGTACTTGATTTCGGAAATGAAAGCTATAAGCAAAGAGCTATTAAGGAAAAGGGCGCCCTTACTTCTTTGATAGATGTAACTGAAGTCCTACATGGTGGTAAAGGCCTAGTGGCTGATGATTTCGATGATGTCAAGCATGCTTTACAAACCTTGATGGTAGATATCAATAATATTGTCAAAGGTCTAAGAGATGCTACCAATATTAAACAAAAGTTTATACAAGAAGCAGAAGCTGCTCAATCAGAAACTGCTAAGATGTTTGCTGCAGAACCTGAAACCCCAGAGGCACAGCCTACTAAGCCAGCTGTAGAGGAAAGCGGAATTGGCTCTTTAGAGGAAGAGGGTGAAGGTTTGATGGGTGGTTTAGGTGGATTAATTCCTAGATAATCTAGGCATAGCAAAACATTTAGGATGATACTAGCTCTTTTTTATCCGAAATATGGCAATAAAAAAGTATGCTTTTCAGATTTTGTAAGTTTAGGTGTAAGTAACCATGTCCTTCGTGACATTTTAAGATTAACGGGAAAATAAAAATGTTAAAACTATTACAACCAGGCATTCAGCCTCTAGGCCAATTCGATGGTCTTGACACAGATGTTTTGACCCTCAAGGGTGGTGAAGTTGTTTCTTTTGCTCAAGTAACCACTTCTGGTCAACCAGGTGTTACCACAAGCGGTCTTGACCAAGCTGCTTACGATGTGTTCGATGGTTATGTCAACCAAGCAGGCACCTTCAAGCGTCCAGCTGTAACTCGTCACTTCGATGGTACAACTACTCTAACCGCTTCATCCCGTCCACTAATGCTTTCTGATGATGGTATTACTGGATACGGTACTTTGTTCGGAACTGTTGTTGGTGGAACTGTCGGTCAAGTATCCTACGGCCCAACTTCTACTGTTGCCGCAGCTAACCTACTTGGACCTCACACCTCAACCGGCTCTGGCAAGACAACTTGCTGGGATAAGCCAGGTCTCTACGCAGTCTCTCTAGACGCAGTAGACGGTTACTTGCAACCAACCAACACTGCATTGGTGATTGGTAACGCACTGACCTTCACCAGCTTGGGTCTCTTGACTCCAACTGGTTCTTCTGACGCACTAGCTGGTGCTCCAGTCGTAGCTCACTTGGTTGAGTTCAATACCAACCAATCTTTGGTAACAACCCCTAACTACTTGGTAGCTGCTCTAAACAGCCCATCTGGTAACGTTAGCTCCGTTGGTCCAAGAGCATTCCAGTTCGCAACAATCTACTTTGCACCTCCAACCTCTTAATTGAGCTGATGCAATAAAACTTCTCTAGCCGAGAGGCTGGGGGAGATGCCAGGTGAAAACCTGCCATTCTCGAAGTCCTAACAGACTCCTCTCACCCTTTAACAAGTAAGTTTTTAAGCTGGTAAGACTGGCAAATTTTTCTAGGAGAATCTATGAATATGTTTAGCGGTAAAGGCGATTTAAACGCCTCCTCTTTCAAAGAGGCTTTGCAGGGATTGGTCAAGTATGCTGCCATTCTCGAAGAGAATGTTCCTTCCAACATAGGTCTCGCTGGCCAACCAGCATTGAGCGATGAGAAGCGTGATGAGTTAATTACTCGCGCTATCATGACTCAGGACGGTAAGATTGCTCTAGCTCAGGCTATGGCAAACCCAATCCGTAGAAACCTCGATTACCATGGTATCGCTCGTCGTGCCTTGGTTGTTGATCCACTTCCACAGGGTGCAATGCCAACCTACGATAGAGATATCGATGTTGCCGCAGTTGTCATCTCCTCCAACGGCACTGGTCCAGAGTCCAGAGTCTTCGGTGACAGAGTGGTTGTTCCTGAGTTTGAAATCTACGCTAACCCAACGGTTAGAATCGCTGAAGTTAAGCGTCGTAGATTTAACGTGATTGATAGAGCTGTTCAGAAGGCACGTCAAGAAATCATGGCACAAGAAGATGCAAACATCTTTGCTGCTTTGGATGCTGCTGCCTCCGTTGAAAACACTCTAACAGACATTGCTGATGCAGGTTTGCTAAAGAGAGACTTAGTTGAAATCAAGCAACAAGTCGATCGTTGGGACTTGGTAACTACCAAGTACTTCATGAACATCAATGAGTTCACCGATATCCTCAAGTGGGGTTCTGGTGGTGGTCAAGGTGTTGGTGGTGGTGACTTCGATCCAGTAACAATGAGAGAAGTTCTACAAACTGGTCTTTACGCCCATATCTGGGGTACTGACATTATGGTTAGCAAAATTGTTCCACCTGGTACAATCTACGGTGTAGCTGATCCTGAGTTCGTTGGTGTAATGCCAATCCGTCAGGATATTGAAGTGCTCCCAGCTGACGAACCAAAGCAATTGAAGCTAGGTTGGGTAGTTTCCGAGATCATCGGTATCGCTATCGTAAACCCACGCGGTGTTGCAGCAGGCAGAAAATCAGTAGTCATCGGAGCTTAATAAGCTAGTTGATTAAAGAATAACAGAAAAGGTTCGTAGGAAACTACGAACCTTTTCTTTTTTGTATCGTCTTATAGGTTTGCTCAATCCAGGCGACAAATTGTTTGTGTGTTCTATCCATTTTTGCCGAATTGCACCATTTACAACAAGGCACTACATTATCCAAGTTATGTGGCTTAAAATTGTCAACTCTATCTAATCCATTATAAAAGAAATCGCCTGAAGAAATGTCTTTTAGAACTGTAGTTGCAAATTTCTTTCTATACTTATTATACACATTGGAATTTTGCGGCAGAGTACCACAATAATAACAAGGTTGCTGTGACATTTCTAAGAATTTGTCGAAAGAAATATCGCCATCCTTATATCCATTTGTATAAACATGTCTGGCAGATGCCTTTTGAGGATCGGTAGATAACATCTTTTTTGCTGTTTTAATGGCACCATCTATCTTGTTGCATCCGCACGATGTTGTATGGCCATTTCTTAATCCAGAGCCAATAACAATGGTTTCAGTGCCACAATCACAAAGACATTTCCAATAGACATTTTTCTTACGATAAGCCTCTTCAATTACCATAAGTTTACCAAATTTTTGGCCAGCCAAATCAATAGGTTTACTCATGCAGCAACATATATCTGACGATTGCAAACCTGTCATCTCAAATGAAATCTAGAGACCCTTTCTCTTTTCTGGCATAATAGTATGGACTCTAAGAAACTCCGCAAAAAGTATATGCTCACCGTGCCTCACTTGAATAAGGCGCTAAAACACGTACATGAACAATTGGCAGATTTACCACCAGCTGAATTTCTATTGGAAACCAACGTCAAGCCTTATACTAGTGTCAAGAGGAAAATGGAACTTAATAAAGAAAGTAATCCATTAGCTCTCTCAGATCTAATAAGAGGCCGTTTATTCTTTTCTGAGAATTTCAATTTTGAAGAAGTATTAGATATTCTCGAAAAACTATTCGGTAACAAAATCAAGAAAGTTGATAGAGAAGTTGATAATGAACATGGTCTTGATTCTCATGGCATTAAACATGTTGACTTGAATATTAACGGCGTTAATTTCGAGTTGCAAGTAATGCCAATTGAATACAAACCATATAAAGAATTCTTACATCAAATTTACGAAAAGTTTCGTGATCCTAAAACTAGTGCTAAGTTAACGGATAAACAAAAAGAAATTTTGCGTAAGATCAACAATAAACTCTATAAGGCACTAGAAGAAAAATCTAAATCTAATAGAGCGCCATCAGAATTGTCTGACTAATTCTAGTAGATGATATTTGTTATTGTGTTCCGGATGACGCAATATCTCTAAATAACATTCTTCCAAAGCCTTTTTAATACGAGGTCCAGCAGGTATTCCGGCTGCCAGAATATCGTCTCCGTTTATCTGCATTTCGCGCTTGGAGAAGACAACTTCCGCGTAATACTTGTCCAGTTGCCTTCTAGAACCTAATCCTAGGGCTTCAGTCAATAGTATAAATTGCTCCAAGGATTGGTCCCAGGCTTCGGGGGCATGATTTTTGACGGTGGCCATAAAGCTCTTATAAGATAAAGCCGTGTCTTTCTGGACAAAAACATTGTATTTTCCCAGTAAGTCCAGCAAAAATATTACTTTTTTGATTTGCTTATTAGAAAACTTTAGCGAAAGCATTTCGCCCTGAACTTCAGGGATTGGCACACTCGCATAGAGAAAGGCCAATCGAGTTTCTAGTTCACCTTGGCACTTGTTTAGAATCGGCAAAGAGTGGCTAGTCAGAGCTGGACAGGCAATTTCTAGCGCTCCGCATTGCTGTAAAAGCTGCAATCCGAAGGAGGGATCTGATGTCATTAGTGTCTTGCATAATTCATCATTGATGCGTTCTTTAGAGACCTTTCTCAAAGTATCCAAACTATCTTTCATACCTTGAAAAGTATCTCCATCCACTGCATAACCAAAACGAGCAGCAAAGCGAGCCACACGCATAATACGAAGCCCATCTTCTTGAAATCGAACGGTTGGTTTGCCAACGGCCTTGATTAGGCCATTCATCAAATCCTTGACACCACCGTATGGGTCAGTGATTCTTTGAGTTACAGGATCGTAAGCAATTGCATTGATAGTCAAATCTCGACGGGCCAAGTCTTGTTCAACATTCATCACAAAGAAAACTTCATCTGGCCTACGACCATCTGAATATTCACCTTCAATACGAAAGGTTGTGACCTCGAAATGATTTTCTACACCCTCACCCATACAGACGGTTACAGTACCATGCTGCAATCCAGTGGGGATGGTTCTTTCAAAAATCTCCATGACTTTTTGTGGAGAGGCATCCGTGCAGATATCCCAATCTTTGGGCTTCTGTTTCAAGATTAGGTCACGGACACATCCGCCTACAATGAAGGCTTGGTATTGGTGCTCTTGCAACATACGACAGACCTTAATGGCCAGAGGATGAATCAAACGAGGAGGGATGTACGGATTTTCCATGGGGAGCAATCTAAACTTAAAAAATTAGCTGTCAAGTCCGGGGCACGTAATAAGTAGGCATATTACTAGAGTTCTACCAAAAATAGAGGAATATGAGTGTATTAGAAGCTTCAGAAATATACAACTTGATTTCTAGAGGTTCCCAAAACAGGGAAACCAGGAAACAAACTAGAGAACTACGTAAAGTAGCTCTTGGTTCCGTTTCTTCCAATCAAGGTTTTACCAAAGTAGCTTTTGATACACGTCGTATCGATCAGGAAGTTGAATACAATCCACGTAGAGGACTACAGCACTATAATCGTAGTGAAGGTTTTCTTTCCGAGGCTCTTGGACAGAGAGTTAAAAATTTTGCCAAGTTGCGTAAAGTTCTTAATGATCTAAAGACAGTATACGGTAAAGAAAATGAGTGGCAAGATAGTAATGTGCGTATCCTATTAACGGCAGTGGATAGCGGTTTACGAACCGGCATTGAAGATGAAGATTTTGCAGTAAACCAACCAGGTGTTGGTAGTTTTGATTATCTAGACGAATTATTGAATGTCAGATATCGTCTCAGTTTTGATCAAATGACTAGACTTGGTGAAGCTGATTTGAAGAAAGTTCTGCTATCGAGAGATGAAGAATTAACTCGTAAAGATGTCAAACAAGCTCTAGAGATCACTAAGAGTGATGTTGCTACAAAGGGATATGATTCCCTAATAGAAAAATTGTTCGACGGATGTAAAGCCAGTGCCGAAAATCCAGACGTAGAGAGAACTATCACTATAACCATTAGAGATCGATTCCACAAAGAAGGTTAACATGGGAATGAACGATTTCGCACCCGGTCGTAATGAATGTGGTCAGTTTATTGTTAGAAACATCTCTCCACAGAAAAAGACCATCAACATTTTTAACTATCCTATCAATTTGGGTGCCACTAGAGATCTATTACAAATTCCAGGCGTTTCAGAAGGTGATATCAAATCAGCTTTGATGAAGGGTCAAATTCGACACAAATTAAGAGTGGGAGACATTCAACTAGTCTTTAGTAATATTGATCTTTTGCAGTTCAATGACTGTGGAATTCAATATTTACACGGATATGGTTTTACTACTGGAGTCTTGGTTGGATTTGAGCAATTAGATGGATATACCCAAAATCTAATACTCAATGGTGGTGGCGGTGGTATTACGCCAACACAACATGAAACTTTACGTCAACTCATCCACTTTGTAAATGAAGGCCCTGGTGATGGTTTCGCTTCTGGAGCTGTGAAGGTGACGCTTCCAACAGGCAGTCCATTCCCAACTTCTGTCATTTGGTATTTAGACAGCTCACTAACAACCAAATTAGTAGAAAAACTGATAACATACAATGCCAACAACTTCCCAGTTATCATATCATGGAATATGTATGATTATGATGGTGTAACTATCGTGCACAATGTTACTGATACTATTTCTTACAACGCGGCATTTGAAACGACTAGAACAAGGACGATAAGCTAATGTCGAGCGATTCACCAGCAGCCATATTATTTAATGAACTGGGTCAGCCAGTTGGCGTTATTTTTGATGGCACTATCTATAGATTACAAACGCAGGATATCATCGTTGATGGTTATGGCAATGGTCCTGTAGCCGTTACTCCTCCATTCACTGGAGCAACCACAGCTGATCCTGCTTTGGTTGTGGCTATCAGTCCGAACAACTCATTCACAGTCAATTTTCAGAAGCCGACCACTAGCACCACTAGTAGCGTGGCTAGCTCGGCCACCAACGTATTGTTGTTGTCATCCAATACTTTACGACTTGGAGCGACTGTTTATAATGATTCAACAGCTATCTTGTATCTCAAGCTTGGAACTACGGCTACCACTTCCGATTTCACAATAAAAATGCTACCCACTTCTTATTACGAAGTTCCTTTTGGATATTTAGGTGAAATAGAAGGTATTTGGGCGGGCGGCACTGGAATAAGTGGCTTTGCCAGAATCGATGAGCTAACCCCATAATATATGGATAAAGTCACATTCAAATAGTAAGTCTTATCTTATAAATTATGTGAGGCCAACTAATGTCAGGTCAATCCCCAGCAATAATTCTATATACATCAACTGGTGTAGAGTTAGATGTACAGACTAACACCGCCGTTCCTAGCGGAACAGGCGCGATACTAATTTCTGGTGTAAGTCCTTCAGGAAACTCTAACTGGATTCCAGCCACTCAGGAAGGCGTGCTTGGCATTACTCAGATGGCCAATATCCAAACTGCGCAGAGTGCTGCTACAGTTACGGCCACCGGCTCTTTTACTACCACCAACTTCTATGCTGGTGCCCAAGAAGCCGCCCTCGTTGTTGATGTAGGAACGGTTACTGGCGCTGGTTCTATTCAATACACTATTCAAGAAGTAGACCTCGCAGGTAACGTTTATGGTAACTCTGCCTCCACTGTTGTCATCAATAGTGGAAATGCTCCAGGTGTCTTCACGGCTGTTTTGCCAGTTAGTACGGCAGTTAACATAAGGGTAACTTGGACAGTCACAGGTACATTCAGTGCAACCATTACTTCTTATGTAACAAGCAGAAGCACACCTTCTACTCAAACTGTCAACGGTTCTGTATCTATCACTGGTACAGTTGGCGTTACTCAATCTACTAGCCCCTGGGTTACTAGCGTAACTGGAACGGTTGCTGTCACACAGTCTACTAGCCCTTGGGTTGTTAGCGGCACTGTCACTGCTAACCAAGGTACTCCAAACTCACTTATCAACGCGTGGCCAGTTGAACTAACTGACGGTTACGGCAATCTCTTTGGTGAGCCAAACAATCCAATCTGGGTTACTGGCTCTCTCAGTGCTACTAACCCTTCCGTAAGCTCCATCGGTGCCGCCCCTCCAAGCATGGCAACCTATGTTGGTGCTTTGGCCACTACTTCTCAAGAGTCGGGTTTGACCAACGGAGATATGTACGCATTCAACATCACCACTACAGGTTTGCTACGTATCGATGGTCATTATCCAACTGGCACCACGACCGCCAATGCCCCTGATATGGGTCAGGTCGGTGGTATCGTAACTACAGCTGCACCAACTTACACCACTGGACAAATCAATGCATTGTCTCTGACAACTGTTGGTCAGTTGCGTATCGACTCAGTTTATCCAACTGGTACAACGACAGCTAACGCTCCAGACGCTACTGAAATGGGCGCTATCACCGTAGCTGGTCCTCCAACCTACACCGCTGGTCAGCTCAACGCTTTGACCACAGATGTTGGTGGTAACTTGCGTGTCGTAACTAACAAGGCAAGTACCGCCGCTGTTACTTCTGTTGCTGTAACGGCTTCTACACCTACTTCTTTGCTAGCTGCTAATACTTCTAGAGTATTTGCCTCTTTGTACAACAACGGTTCCAAGGGAACTATGTACGTCTTACTAGGAGGTGGAACAGCCAGCGCATCTAACTTCAGCATTACCTTGCTACCTTCTTCTTATTGGGAAATTCCAGTAGATTGGACTGGTGCTGTTAGCTGCTTCTCTACGAACGTATCTACTGTACTTGTAACTGAACTAACTCCATAATCTAGTTAGTTGAAAAGATAAATAAAAAGAGGCTTGCTAGAAATGGCAAGCCTTTTTCTTTGCGTATAATTCAGCATTTGAGTAAGGAGATACATGGGTACAGAGAGTCCAGTAGCAGTTCTATATGATATGAATGGCAATGAAATGCCAGTTCAAAATGGATCCGCTATTCCAGCTAACACACCAATGCTATTAATGGGTGGTTCTGATGGAACCAACTCTAGATATATGACTGTTGATACTTCTGGCCGACCGGTATTTGTAGGCGCTGGTACAGCAGGTACTCCATCTGGTGGAATTATCACTATTCAAGGTGTTTCGGGTGGTACTGTAATTCCTATTTCCATAAACACGCCCGATACAACCGCTACAGGATCTTTGGGCGCTCTCAATGCTACAGTGCCAATTACTTTAGCGGGCACCAGTGGTGTTGCTATGCAGTTGGTGGCTGGTACATTAGTAGGCACCATAGTTCCCGAAATTTCTTTTGATGGTGGTACTACTTGGGTCTCTACATTTTTTGACGATCCATCTACCGGAAATAAAACAAGCAGTATTGTCTTTGCTTCCAACAACACTGCTACGACTAGAGTACTAGCTACTGCAGATGGTGCCTCTAACATGCGCGTTAGAGTGTCTGCTTATACTTCTGGCACTGCAACTTGTAATTTGAGAGGCAGCAGTCAAAACGAACCCTCTGTACTATATTCTGGTACAGCTGGTGGCGTCTTGCCTCCAACCATTGCTCAGATAGGCGGAACTGATGGTTCTAACCTAAGAGCTATGTCTACTGATACATCTGGACATCCAGTAATAGTTGGTCCAGGTACAGCCGGCACACCTTCTGGTGGAGTAATTACTATTCAAGGAGTTTCGGGGGGCACAGTAGTTCCTGTAAGCGGAACTGTGGCAGTTACACAAAGCACATCTCCTTGGGTAGATAACATTACTCAATTTGGTGGAACTAATATTTCTACTGGAACTGGTGCAAGCGGAGCTGGTATTCCAAGGGTAACAGTTTCCAATGACTCTAACATTCTTGCTACACAATCTGGCACTTGGACAGTTCAACCTGGCAACACGGCCAATACAACTCCATGGTTGATTACCATCAACCAAGGCGGTAACTCAGCTACCGTTACCGCTTCCAATGCTTTAAAGGTAGATGGTTCCGCCGTTACACAACCAGTGAGTGGAACAGTTACGTCTAATCAGGGTACTGCAAATACATTGGCCAATGCTTGGCCAGAAAAAATTACTGACGGTACCAATGGTCCTGTGGCTGTCAAACCGGCTTCAACTGCCGCTGTTGCTACAGATCCGGCTCTTGTAGTTGCAATCAGTCCAAATAACAGTTTTTCTATCTCAACTCAAGACGTAACTAACACAGGCGCACTTGGCGCACTAAATGCCACAGTTGCAGTTACACACCCAGGATTACAGACAGTAGGTATGCAACTCGCTGCCGGTACACTTATTGGTACAATCGTTCCTGAAATTTCATTTGACGGTGGTACCACTTGGAATCAAACATTCTTCGATAGTCCGTCTACTAGCAATATTGTTTCTAGCATCGTGTTTGCCTCATCTAATACGGCAACCGCCGAAAGTATCGTAGGGGCTGGTGGTGCTGGCATGACTCGTGTTAGAGTCTCAGCTTATACATCTGGTACTGCTAACGTTACTGTAAGAGCCTCAGATATTCATGATCCATCGCTCTTATTTGGTGGTGCTGCCGGTTCGGCCCTCCCTCCTGTTATAGCACAAATGGGTGGTTCTGTAACCACAGCAGCTCCAGCATATACGAATGCTACAATAAATGCATTATCTCTAACAACTGCTGGCGCTTTGAGAATAGATGGTAGTGCCGTTACACAGCCAGTTTCAGGAACCGTTACTGCAAATGCTGGTACTGGTAATTTCAACAACGCTTCTGTTGGGGCTACTGCTGCTACTCCACCAGCAGATGCTACCTATATGGGCGGATCTGTTACCACATCAGCTCCAACTTATACTACTGGACAGATGGACCCGTTGTCTTTGACAACTGCTGGTTTGCTACGTATTGATGGCGTTTATCCTGTCAATGCCACTACTCCTACTACAGATATTACTTTTGTCGGTGGTGCTGTTACCACTGCTGCCCCGACTTATACTACAGGTCAGCTAAGTGCTTTGTCACTAAATACATCTGGCGGTCTCAGAGTAGACGGAAGCGGAGTAACGCAACCTGTTAGTGGAACTGTTACAGCTAACCAGGGAACCGCTAATACCCTAGCGAATGCCTGGCCAGAAAAACTTACAGACGGTACTAACGGACCTGTCGCTGTCAAAGCCGCATCTACCGCCGCTGTTGCAACCGATCCAGCTTTGGTTGTTACTATCGGTCCAAATACCCCGCTTCCAGCAGGCACGAACATCATTGGAGCCCTTTCGGCTAACCAAAGCGTCAACCTTGCCCAAGTAGCAGGTGCTACAACTGCAACATCTGCCTCAGGCGTTCAGAAAGTTGGTATTGTTGGTAATGCTGGGGCCACACTTGATGCTACGTTGGTCGCAGGTACTGCCCCAACAGATGGTTTGGGTACTCTAGCTCAATACAACACAACGCAGCCTGCACCGACTAATACTCAGACGCTTAGCCTACAATCCGACCAATCGGGCAATCTACTCACCTTCCCAGGCGTTCAGACTAAGACTGGTGCAGCTTGGAGTTCCGGTACAGCTATCAATACGCTGCAATATCCAACTGGAACTACGACTGTTGGTGCTTCTCTTGGGGCACAAGCCCTCCTCGTTCAACTTGATCAAACCACCACACTAACGGGTGGCGCTGTAACATTTCAAGGAACGTACGATGGAACTAACTGGGTTACCATTCCAGTAGCCCAAGTTCTGAATCCACAGACTTTTGCTCAACTAACTAACCCATACACATTCGTAGCTTCGACCAATCAACCATTTTTGATTGTGTTGCAAGGTTTTCAACAAATTAGAGCTAACCTTACGACAGTGATTACTGGTACGGGTTCAGTCACTCCATATTGGACTGCTATTGCCACTTTTAATCAAGACACCTATATTACAGATGGAACTAATGGTCCTGTTGCTGTTAAACCAGCTTCTACAGCTCCATTAGCCACTGATCCGGCACTTGTTGTCGTCCTGAGTCCTAATCAAGCAGCCATTCCGGTTACCACATCACCTACTAATTCCACCCCTAACCTAGCCTTTGGAGATTTGACTACAGCATCAACAACTGTACAAGCTATCCGCAGAACGGCTTACACTGAACAATCGGCTAACTTTACTGGATCTATTGTCTCATCTAGCACAAGCGATACCTCGGCTGGAACTGGAGCTAGAACTGTTACTATTTATTGGATGAACTCAGCCGGAACAACGACTGGTAGCGAAACTGCGACACTAAATGGTACGACAGCAGTAAACCTTGTAACCACAACCAAATGCTTCATAGAAAAAATTGTTGTAGCAACTGTTGGTAGCGGCGGCTCAAACGCAGGTACTATTACGCTTTATACTGGAACAGGTGGAACTGGTACTGTTGTCGGCACTATTGGAGTTGGTGATAATAAGACTTTCTGGACTCATCACTATGTTGTGTCTGGTAAAACTTGTTATATTACAGATTTTATGCTTGGCAACAATGATGCGGCTGGTGGAGGCGTGGGGTATATTAAAGCTACCAGTATAGGAACTTCTGCCCCTGAAATTCAAATTGGAGACTCTATTACATGTGCTGCTGTTTCGAATGCTATTACACGTAACTATGGATCTCCTATTAAAATGGCTGGTCCCAGCAGAATAACAGCATACATTGTGCCAAATTCAACTGCCAGCTACAATTATCGTGGCTCTTTCGGCTCTTATGACATGTAAAGGCAAATAATGTCCCTATCTATCGCCCCTCAATTTACACAGAAAAACTATAGCTGGACTAATTGGAAATCTATATATGCTATCAAAGGAGGACCATATCAATATTATGATGATGGTACGATAACTACTGTCTATTTTTACGACCCGCCAGAAGTTTACATAGCTACTATGTGGGACGGAACTGTTCCTGATGGCATCATTGCTGGAGGATATTCTCAGTCACAAAATAATTCCGATTTGTCTGATTTTAATACTAATTGGGTGGCGGGAGCAAATCAGCGTATTACTCCAAGCGCCAATGGACAAGTAATTATGTCCAATTCCACTGTAACAGTGGGTGGCAGCCAAACTTTCGCTGGTTTCGGTAATCGACAAATTAATCTCTTCATCAACGTCAAAAATGCTCCAACCGGAACCGCACCAGGCTTACAATTCACCCTTCAAGAAGTAGATCCTGGCGATTTGACAACAGTGGTTGGAACGACCGTTACTGGTTTGTCTATTACGGCAGCAGGTACACAGGAAATTACACTTAATTTAACCACTTCTAGCGTAATTAAAGTTTCATGGATTATTGTAGGAACGACCCCATCCTTTACTGGTGTCTATGCTACATTAACTACCAAACCAACTACAGTATTTAGCGGCATAGATGCTACTGGTGTTGAAAGAGTTTTCCAGCCTGATACCTCTGGACGTCTTTTAGTATCAGGTTCTAACGCAGTGGGCGCAGCTGCCACAGTTAATCCAATCCTAGTAGGAGGAGTAAACCCTGCTGGTGTGGCCGGTTATGCTCAATTAGCATCCGACGACTCGATGCTAGTTGCCGATGCGCCTAATACTCAACCAGTTTTCATTAATGGTACCATTACATCGAATAACATTTCAAACCTAGTGGATATCGGAGATACATCAGTTTATCTCTTCATCAACGTCAAAAATGCTCCAACTGGAACCAGTCCTACTTTGACATTTTCACTGACCGAAGTAGACCCTGGTGACAAAGCTACCGCTGTTAGAAGCACTGTGACGGGTGCAGCTATCAAAGCGGCAGGCACACAGGTACTAACACTTCCAACTGTTACTTCTGGCGTGGTGCAAGTTTCTTGGACTGTTGGTGGTACGACTCCCTCTTTTACTGGTGTATACGTTACAGCTATTTGTAAGGATGGCGTTTCGCAAGATGATCTCTACGGAGATTTTTACCTTCCATCTATTAACTCCACCATGTATGAGGCGTCCACTGCAACTTCTGGTGTAGCGCCTGGAACCACCATTGGAACAACTGGAGCCTTCACATTATACAACCCAAAAACTTCTACTAGAAACCTGGTGGTACAAGAAATCAATATGGCTTATGTTTCTGGAACATTGGGTTCTGGGGCTGTCTATCTTTGCGCTAATACTAACCCAGCCGCTTCTGCTCCAACTGGAACCAGTATTACACCAGTTTGTACTTATATTGGTAGCACTATTACGGCACAAGCACAAGCATTTACTACATCTACTTTACCAGCTTCACCAACAATGATTCGAGGATTGTGGACGCTAACTCCAATGTTAGCTACCTCTGTTTTCCAGCCTTTCGTTTTGGAAGAAACGACACAAGGAAGATATGTAATTCAGCCAGGTTGTGCACTTAGCCTTGAGGCTGTAGCTGGTTCTGGTAGCTCACCCAAAGTTGTATTTAGTATGAGTTGGATTGAAGTTCCATTCTAATCTCCTCGTCCGACACTGCATAATTTTACATGTAGTTGTAAGTTGTAAGTTGTAAGTCGTAAGTTTCAAGTTTCACCGGAAACTTTACAATGAGGAAACATATGCCTTGTACTAATTTACTCGCTTGTGATGGAAGCTCTTCAGCACCATCCATTGCGTTCAACAGCGATCAGAAGTTGGGATTCTATAGAATCGGTACCGATCAAATGTCTTTGGTCGATTCTAGCGGAGCCGTAATCAACTTCGGTAATTTTACCACCAACAATATTGTACCGCCTCCATACGGTCCTGACCAAGTTCGTTATTCTATGAACATGTTCACACAGCCAATCGGCTCTTCTGCCGAAAGTACTGCTGTTTACATGAAGATGAATCACAGCTCTAGTCAAATGGTTTATGGTATTTACGGAGAGATTGATTCTAGTCAGGATGGTACTGGCGGATCTTTCACCAAAGTAAACCATCTAGGCGCAGGGGATGCTCACTATGTAGCTCACTTCGGAACTGGTGGCATCGGTTACGAATCTGCTTCTTGGGCTAATAACACCACTGGATTCTTGGCTGACGTTCAGATTGCCGGACTATCTAACGCAATCATGTTTAATGCTTTGTGGGAGCAAGCTACTATTCCAAACTACGGTTTGTTCGTAGCAACTGCAACTCCAGCTAATGCACTAACCATTTCCAAGTACGACGATACCCATGAAGGTAACGTTCAAATCCGCATTACCGAGCCAAACTACGGTTATGATCGTTTTGAAGTGTTCAACAGCGGTCAAGTTAACCAAATTGGTGTTAACGCCAATTCCACTGTAACTTTGAGCAATGCTCCTGAGCATCGTTTGGTTGCGTCTTACTGGAATGGTACTGCTCCAGTTGCACGGCACGCTGTCATTGGTCATGCTATGGACAGCACTGCTCCTTCTTCTCACATCTACTTCAAAGTAGGCCCTTACGGTAGTGAACAGTACGCCGCTTTGATGTCACCTGGTTTGCTTGACCTACAAGGAGCCACCATTGCTAACTGCAATAGTATCCAAAGCACGTCCGCAACAACCATGGTAGCTAACGGTACTGTAGTAGCTCAATTTAGCTATGATAGTGTAGATTCTACTGGAGCCTTGGCTCTAAACATTGTATCTACTAACGTAGCTAGCTCTGGTTCAGCTACCTTGCCAGCCAACCCAGTTGGATTCATGGTAGTAGACCTAAATGGAACTAACGTTAAGATTCCATACTACGCAGTCTAATTTACAGAACGATAAAATATTGATGCCCAGTGGAGTAATTCGCTGGGCATTAGTTTTTTAGGCACTATTCTGATATATCTTTCATAGACCCTATAAACGGGAAGAGGTAGGGATGAAAGCATTAGTTCACAGTGGTGGAGCTGCCAAAGGAGCCTGGGCTTGTGGCATCATTCAATATTTGCTAGGCGACCTTGAAATACATTACGATATCTTAACAGGCACCAGTGTTGGGGCTATTAATACCTCCTTCCTAGCTATGTTCAAAGAGGGTGAAGAAAAGGAAGCCGCTAAACTCTTGAAGGATTGGTGGCTAAAACTAGATAATTCTAAGATATACAGGCGTTGGCCATTTTGGGGCCGAATTGCAGCAGCTTGGCGCAAATCTTTCTACGATAGTACACCATTGCAAACTCTCATTAGGAATGAAGTTGACCTGGAAAAGATAAGAACGTCTGGCAAGAAGATTGCTGTGGGGGCTCTTAATCTACATACTGGAAAATATGTGGTTTTCGATCAAGATGATGACAATTTTATTGATGCAGTATTAGCTTCATCAGCTTTTCCAGCTACACTAACTCCGGTTAAGATAAATAATGACCTCTTCATAGATGGTGGAATGAAGATGTTGAGCCCAATCAAAGTAGCTATTGAGATGGGAGCTGATGAAATAGATGTTATTACTACTTCACCAGATATAAGGGATAAGAAATTTATAGAAGATCCAAATATAATTGATATTGTTAGAAGAGCATTCGATGTAGCTACTGATAAAATCTTATCTAATGACATAGAACTGGCCATGATGTATAATAAATTGGCTGAGGCTGGCCTGAGCAACAAAAAACCTGTTAAATTGCGTATTTTGAGACCTCATTACAACCTTTTGGACAACGTTTTGGACTTTAATCCCGACAAAATACGGGAAATGATGGAAAAAGGCTACAACGACGCCAAGACCAATTACATAATGTAATATTTCTACATACTAAGAGGAGATATCATGGGTGCTTATCCAAACGACAGATCGAACGATCCAAAAGCGGCCATCACTTATGGCTTTGATTACAATTTTTTCAAACAGGTGACCCCAGGTTCATCTGGAGCTGGCGTTTTTGGTACAGACTGTGATGTCGTCATCAATATAATAGTTCCAACCTACACTGTAACTTTTTGGTTACCGCCTTCTGGTGGCAACTCTGGCACCGTGCAATATTCTTTCAATGGTAACACTATTCATGGGACTCTTGATGGTGCTGGCTTGACTGCGCCTCAGTTCTTGCAGTTCGACAACAGAGTTATCTCCAAGATTTGGTTTAGCACACAGGCTGGCTCTCCCGTTGTTCGTGTAGAAGCCTGGGGCGTTAGATAAGTCTGCGATATAGTTAAGTACATGAGTAAGTTAATTAAGAATAAGTGCGAAATCGAGTCTTGTGAGGTGGTTGACCCCAAGCTGCTAGAATTGCACCATATCATTGAAAGAACAGAAATTAACACTACCAATCATGATTTCAATTTAGCTATTCTATGTGCCAATTGTCACGCATTAACTCATACCGGCCGTCTTAAAATCATTGGAGTTTTTCCTTCTACTAAATTGCCAAATAAGCGTACCTTAGTATACGAGTTGGATGGAAAGCGCAACATCGAAGATTTAGATACGCCCTATGTAGAGTTTAAAAATAAGTCTTTCAAAATTGGGATAAAGCATGAGTAAAGTAATAATGGATAGCACCAATCCAGATGATTTAAGTAACAAAGTTACCAGTGAGGCAGAAACACGCAAGAAGTTTCTCACAGTTGCTCGTTGGGCGGGACGCGAAAGAGATATGCTTTTGATTTTTGCCAAATACGATAAGTTACTTCGTAACTGTGAAGATGAAGCTAAGAGAAAAGATATTGGTAAAATTGGGGCAATAGAAACATATAAACTACTAGGAGAATGTTTCGCATCTCTTAAAGCTGGTGGAGCACTTTCTATTCCGGGGTTAGACTCTAATATGGGTGAACTTTGGGTAGATGGCGAACTAGTATATAAAGGAAAGTAAATGACTGACGCAAAGTATTACGGAGAAGTATTGTGGTTCGATCCGAAGAGAGGCTTCGGATTCATTGGTTGGGAAAAAGATGGTGTCAAACAAAAAGATATGTTTGTCCATTTCTCTGATGTTGCTTGCGAAGGCTTTAAAACCCTTTACAAACACCAAAAGGTTTCTTTCGATCTTGGTACCAACAAGCGTGGTGATCCAAAAGCTACCAATGTCGAAATTATGAAGAACTGATTACTTCTTAAGAAAAATTTGCACAATCTGTGCCACTAGGGTCAATAGCCCAGTGATAAATAGTACTTGGATTTTGAACAAATCTCTAGATTGCTTCTCTGATTTTTCTAGAAGTTTATCTATTTTAATATCCATTGCTTCTTGATTGCTTCGTGTATTATTAAGCAATGCAATGATCTCTTCATTTTGTCCAGCCACTTCTGTCTCAATTTCAACAGCTTTCTTATTGACTTCTAAAATGATATCAAGATCTCTCCTATTAACTTGATCGAGAGGTATTATTTTGTCTTTGTCTTTGTCAGACATCACTCACCTATTTGATTAGACTTTTTACTTTTTCTTTCTCGAATTTTTTCAATAACAGCATCACATTTATCGTTGAGTTTTCTATACTCATCAACAGTGGATTGATTAATGCAATCGCAGTCAATTTCTATTTCTGACGTGAGAATTTCAGCAATTACATTAGCTAATTGTTTACGTGAATGCATATTATACCTTCTTGTTGGCTATAGCCCTTTGGATGTCTATTTCAGCTAGATCAGCGTTTTCTTTGGCGTAAAGCTCATCTTGCTTCTGCTGATCTTCTTCACTTACTTTCAACTCATCGTATTCCTTCTCTTCAATAACGAGAACGGATCTTTCTCTGGAAGGAATAGCCGCCTCTCTATAAATTAGAGAATCTTGCTTAACTTGTTCTGGTGGCAAATCACGAACTTTTATTTTATCTCTTTTAGCGAAAATGGATCCTGAATCTCTAGATTTTATTAATTGTTCTAGTGTATAACTGTAATGTCTACTATCCAATAGATTAACTGTGGTAAATGCTTTGATATTCAAAGCCAAATCTGCCAAAGTTACATTTCTTGGACTTCCATTAGTGACCCAAAAAGCTGGTTTTGGAGGAGTTTTCATACTATAATGTAAGTATATTCATAATTCGTCATAATAGCGAGGACTCTAATGGGCGACAGCGACATCTTAAGTTATACACCAGGTCAACTGGTTACCTTCTACAAGGAAGTCAAAGACGGCTATGATCAACGTACTGATGATGGTTACATCCCAGTTGTTGCTAGAGTCATTTATCCTGGTCTTACTTTGGCTCCAGGCTATCCACTCAACATGGTTCGTGTGGATGTTGGTCTTTATTATTTCCAATTAACTCTGCCCTCAGGTGCGTCAGCCATAGGAACTTATTTCGTTGATATCATATTCCTTGATCCGAATACTGGACAGTTATCCAACGATTCTCGACAAATTGTTGTGACGGCACCATATGGTAACTATGCGGCCTCTTCGTCCAGCGGTAGTCCTACTCCGGTTCCTCCAACTCCTCCACCAAGTGGTGCAACTGGTGTAGCTGGTGGTGATTTGGCCGGAATGTATCCAAATCCTATCGTTGCTCAAATTCAAGGCATTCCTGTTTCGCCACTCATCCCAACACTTAACCAGTTCTTGCAATGGAACGGTACGGCTTGGACACCAACTAATTTTCCAGCAGTTCCACCTGTTTTGGATTTGTCATTTCTCTTTGCAAATAATATCGCTACACAAACTATTGCTCCTGGTGGGGCACAAGTTCAATTTGGTGGAGCATTTGGTTCAATTGAAAATGTTGGAGATCTAATTGCGGTTGAAGGAAACACAACGTTCACGCTTCAGGGAGGTCACACTTATCGTTTCAGAGGTAACCCAGCCCTCGTAAGTGTAGCTTGTTCTTGGCAGTGGTGGAATGAAACTTTTAATACTGGATTTGGTACAATTGGCGCCAATATAAGTCCTGCTTTGAGTACAGATGCTGTGGCTTATGCAACGGTTCCTGAAGGAACTGTATACACCATATCATTTAGAATTATTTATGCGCCTAGTGGTGTTACCGTGGGAGGTAGCACAGTAGGCGGTTTCGTTGGACCATTTATACAAATTGAATCATTGGGTTAAAAAGAACTCTATTCATAATTTAACATGATATTGAGGACTAATGAGCGGTAATTTGTACTATACGCCAGGACAAACAGTTACTTTCTTTCAGGAAGTGCTGGACGGATATCGTCAACGTGTTGACGATGGCTATACTCCAGTTATTACTCAAATACTAAATCCAGCTTTCGTACAACTCTCAGGTTATCCTCAAAATATGATTCGATATGATGTTGGTCTGTGGTATTTCCAATTTAAACTTCCTAGATTGGATAGACATGATCGTGGTCATGATCATTACAGACATTTTGAACATCAAAGACCTGATCTTAAATGTGTAGGTAGAGATTTTAGAGATGATAGAGATTTCGTGTTCAGGACGCCCAACACACAAGGAACGAGTGAAAGTTTTGGCAATTGTGACGGATATGTGATAGGCACCTATCTTGTTGACATTGCCTATCAGAATCCAGATACTGGGCTTATTGTTAATGATAAAAGACAAATAATAGTCTCCGCTCCATTTGGTATGTTCAATGTTTTGAGCGGCAAAAGATTTGGTTGTTTTCCGGGGAGGGCATGGTGAGTATCAAAGCACGAGGTGAGTTAATCGACGTAACAGATCAGGTTAACTTAACTGTACAATTTAAAGACGCAATGGGTAACCCCGTCAACACGGATTCCTTCCCAACAATTTCTATTGTTCAACCAAGCGGCTTGGTGGCCCTAACTCCAACATCAGCGGGAGTGCAGCAACTAGGCGAGGGTCTCTATTCCTACGTTTATAGTGTTCCTATCAACGGCCCTTATGGTGTTTTCAACGATATTTGGACTGGTTTCATCAACGGATTCAGAGTAGAGACTACTTTCAGCTTCGTAGTTACTCACACACAAGTTCCAGCCATTAACACCGATGGTTTTGCCCACTTGGGAGATGATGTTGGCTTTCATTACTCTCAGTGTGCCATAATCAATGTTAACAAACTTATCAAGTCTCTTAGAGCCAGACTCAACAGTGCTGGTAAAGCCAAGTCAGTCGATGCCTATGGTAATACGGTCTACGTTGACTGTGATATTTTCTCAGTAGACATGCTAACTACATTTATTGCTACTGCACTATGGGATTTTAACCAAGTTCCTTACTTTACTTTCTTCCGATTCGAAGACGATGACTTCGTTGATCAGTTTGGAGAGATTTTGGTAGAAGGAGCCACTCTATACGCTCTAGCTTCCAAAGCTTTGATAGAACGTGGTCGTGAATTTCAATTGACAGACAATGGCTTGAACTTCAATCCTCCAACTGTCAGCGAATTGATGCAAACGCAGGTAAGTTCGTTATTGACCGTATATTGGGACAAACTCAAATACATTAAGAATAGCTTGCGTCCAGCTCCAAGAGGATTGGGTGTCTTCAGCATGAACAGTGCCATCAATCCAGCCTTTGCTAGATTGCGTCATTTGAGAGCCAGAAGATTGATTTAATCAGCAGAAGATTTGTAAGTTTTGGTACCAGTTACGGATTCACACTCTGCTTCAACACCTTCGGAAATAACCCACTCATCAGTCATGTAAGATACGCTAATTCCTGAGAACCAAACATTGGTTGCTCGAATAGTTTCTACTTTATCTTCCACAATAATAATATGTACTGGGTATATTTGGGAGTCTACGTGGAATTTGCCATCCTTGAATGTTTCATTCAATCTTTCACGAGAGAGGCGCATTCTGGTTATTTCTAATTTAGCATTAACAGATGCTGGTTCATTCTCTTGAACAAACTCTTTAATAGTAAGAGATTCAATTGCACCAAGTGCTTGTTTATCACTGGTAAAGATAAGTATATTTGTAGAAGTCATATACTACAAATATATCATCTTTCTGTTTTTCTGCGTTCGTAAGTATGAGTTAAGACTTCTTGCAATGGATTGCCGGCAATCTTCTCGAATATTTCTGCTTTCTGTATCAGCAAAGCATTTTTATCAAAAGCAGGCCCAGCTAATGGGAAGGTAACGAAGATTCTATCGTCGCCATGATCGCCTCCCCACAATACAAGTTCTGCAATTGAGAACTCCAATGGATGAAACTCAGTCTCCTTGGGCTCTTCCTCAGAGTATGATAAGGTAACATGTGGTTTGAAATCTTTATGGACCTTGGAGAATTCGATTTTCTGGTCATCAAACTCTTTTGCTAACTTATCACGTAGCTCATGTAGTTTTTCAGACTCAATTCTAGTAATGACTGGTACTTTACCTTCTGGATTTTTAGGGAAACAAGTCACTTTGCTCATCTTAGCTATGAATGGATGAAATTTAGAGACCACTTTGTAGGTAGCTTCCAAAGATTTAGAGATTTCAGAGATAGGCCATTCGTCGCCAAAATATAGGAGGGTAATGTGTAGTTCCGATAGGCTACTTTTTTCACCGGGAACCTCAATTTGCGACAATAAACGACCTGTTTCGTGTGGGATACGTATTCCTAGAAATGCCATGTTAACCTTCTAATATGACTATTTAACCATACTTGTATGGCCGAGCAAAAAGAAAAGAAAATTCCGCTCCCTGCGGTCAAAAAATTACCTTATCAGTCACTAAATCGCATGATTAGAAAAATGCGAGAGTATCTAAAGCAAAATGATGTGGTGAAAAAGGTATTTGACGAGTATGACGTGGACATCAGTGAAATTGATGAAATACCAATGAGGTTTGGTGAGCTAGACGTATCAGCCAAGACTGATCATGGTGTCATTATCTTCAATTACAAACTTTTGACTGATGCAGATTTTTTCAAAGACTTTTCATATGGCGTTCATGAAATGACTCACTGGCTTCAACAAACTACTGGTAACAAAGCCACCAAGAGTTCTGACGATGGAAGCTATCTTGATAATCCATATGAGCAAGAAGGATTTCAAAACCAAGTCGAATATATTGCCGAGCAATTTGGTGAAGATGAAGCGGAGCAATACGTAGACGATTTGTTAGAGCATCATGAAGTGGAATCCAAAAAGGAAATCGAGGAAAAGAAAGATACCTTGATGTCAAAGATAGCAAAAAAGAAATTAGTTACCTTTGACTTTGATGCCACTCTATGGGATTACAATGCAAGACAATTTATGGAACCCACTATTAATCTTTTGAAACGTTATTTGTCTGAGGGCTATAAAGTGGCTGTAGTCACACATAGAAATAGTCAAGAAGCAAAGCAGGCAAGGCATATGCTGAATAAAATTGGCATTAATGTTCCCGTTTTATCATGTCCTAGTACTGACATAACATCTCACCATTTGAACAAGAGTGAGGCACTTCTGGCTTTGAAGCCGATTATCCATTATGATGATCGTCCTCAAGATTTGAAGGAAGCCATATTGGGCGGAATTAAAGTTGTCAAGCCACCTGCACACATACGTAATCAATAAAATAGAATTATAGTATGGTCCACTACGCTAATCCCATATTAAGTGGTTTAAATAACGCTTTATCACTGGGTGACGGATATTCTGTCACCTTGCAGTGGTTTATTGCCTATCCCGTTAATCCGAACAACAAAATAGCGTACCATATTTACTACTCCACAGCACAAGATACCGTGTTTGATGAAGGCGTCAAATTTGTGGTCATCGATGGCTCGGTAACAGCCAACATTGTTGATCTGACGCCAGGTCAAGACTATTGGTTTTCGATGAGACCGGTCGAATATGACCCAACTGTCATTACTTTCCTTCAAAATTTGCCGATCGCACATGATAACTTGAGATTTTATCCAAGCAGTATGTTGCGAAGGGATATGACTGCCACAGATTTGATCGTTCCTCTTCTTGATGTAGCCGGATTTCCAAGTTCTGGTATTGTCCAAGTCGGAATTGAACTAATTCAGTACCTAGCCGTCGATCCAATCAACCAAAATTTGATTGTACCACCTGGCACTAATGGTACGCCTGCACATTTGGCCCTACAATCCAATAATCAATACTATTTACCAGGCCCGGACAACGTTGGACAAGGAAGTTTGGCTGGTATAACACTAACCAGTACCAACGCGCCAAATGAAACATTCAAAATCCTTTGCTGCGCTGTTGATACAGATGGTTACGGCAATGTTACCACCAAATTCGAAGCTATCGGCACTGTTACTGGCAGTATTCGTGATCAATACTCCAATGTAATCACTTGGGAAGCCAATGGCCCATCAATACCAAACGACACTCTGGAATTTTCAGTTGTAGAGACTGCGCAATTCCAGGTTGGCGATTATTTCACCGTACAAACAATTGGTGCCACTATGGGACTTGGTGGAGGTCGAGGTTTCAACTTTACTCCGATTACTATGCACACAGTTTCGGGTTATGACGGCTATCACACTTATAGTCCAATTGTTAGCATGATTGCTATCGAAGAAGATCTGCGTTGGGATAATATTTATGCCTGTCAAGTACGTTTTGAGTATCCTAACTTTCCATTTACTGTCGTAGATGGCTACCGTCAAGTTCCGATAGACTATTTGTCCACAGATGACTCTGCTGCTGATGCTGCTAACGTTACATTCCCAATGTACGACTATGCAGGCTATCACAGAACTGATCCTGTGCAACTCTTGGACGGCACTTGTGTCGGAAGCTATATCGGAGGAGAAATGGGATGTATTGATGCCTATGGCAACTACAACATCTATCGTGGATTCTCTCTACAAGATCAAAACACGCAGAGAGAAGATGTTCTCTTATCTGTCACTGGACAACCAGCCGTTCTTATCAAGAGAGTTCAAACGGGCATCACTTGTTCTTGTTATCTAGCATCTAGTGAGTATCCAGACGATCGTTGTCCATTCTGTTATGGTACCAAGTTCGTGTTTGGTTATGAACAATACTTTAACCCACGTCAATCAGACGGTCGTATCCAAATTAGACTTGGACCAACTGCTGAAAATCTTAAAATGCACGAAGCTGGTTTGGAATCTGAGTTCCCTCTAGATATTTGGACATTGACTGTGCCAACTATCAAAACCAGAGATGTATTAGTTGTATTCGATCAAGATGACAACGAATCATTCCGATACGAAGTTTCAGACGTTATCCGTAACCAAACTATTCTAGGTTTGGATGGCGGTCAGCATCTTAGAACTTTTAGAGTTAGAAAGACCGATCCGATCTATCAGATTCGTATCTTTAGAAATACTGCTGACTTCCCAAGTACACTAAATACCAGTTTGGCATTCGTACCAGGAATTCCGCCTCATAGCCACACAGTTGTCGTAAATGAAAAAGTTTTGTCGGTAAGCCAAATCAATCAAACCACTGGACTTACGCAGGGACATAACCATCCAATTGTAAATGGTGTTGTTCAGACGGTTTTGGGCCATACTCATCAAATAATCTTGCCATAAATCTGCATACTAGCGTAAAAGAGAAAAATAATGCCTGATAGCCAAAACCCACAAGTTCCAAATTTCGTTCCAGGTGTCGGTAGACTGGTCACCGATCGTTTCGACTTTGAAGCGCATGTAGATGGTCAGTCATTTAGACACAATGCCACTATGATTGACCTGTTTCCAACATTGGTCATCAATAGTACTACTGTTACGACTGTGCAGCAAGCATTACAGGCTTTGGTTGGCATTTTAACTGTACCTACCGTACCTCAAGCAACTATAGGAACGGGTACTGGCAACTTGGGTATTGTCACTTTGGGTGGAGATTTTGCTGGCACTGGTTCCAGTGCCCTATCTCCAAAAGTAGGAGGCATTCAAGGAATTCCAATCCAAAATGCTATTCCAACTCTCGGACAAGTATTGGCCTTCAATGGAAGTGCTTGGGCTCCTGCTACAGCCCCTCCTCCAGGCGGATCTGCTGGTGGTGACTTATCTGGATCTTATCCAAACCCAACCGTGGCAAAATTGCAAGGTACTTCTGTTTCTTCTGCTGTACCAACTCTTAATCAGTTGCTACAGTTCAACGGAACTTCTTGGACACCGACCACAATATCTTCATTGCCTCCAAGTGGTGCAGCCGGTGGCGATCTTTCTGGAACCTATCCAAATCCAACTGTAGCAAAATTGCAAGGAACTTCTGTTTCTTCCGCTCCTCCATCTGCATCTCAAGCCTTGGTTTATAATGGAACTGCATGGGCTCCTTCAAGCGCTCTTACGGGTAAAGCCTACTACGGAACTCACGCTGATGGTAATGCAACATTCGATGGTACTTCTACCGTTTTAGGTCTAGTGCCAAACGCTGCCCAAACTTATTTTATGACGGCCAATATTGAGTGCTCAAACATGACAATCAATCCTGGTGTTACTGTTGTCACTCAGGGATTTATCATCATGTGTACCGGTCTATTGACAGTTAACGGTATAATAGATAACTCTGGTACTGCTGCTAGTGGTACCACACAAGGTACTGGAGCTTTCTGGACTTTCATGGGTGGTGGTTCTGATGGCGGTTCTGGTTCACATTTTAGCGCACAACAGTCTGGTGTAAGTTTTACTACTGTTGGTACAAATAACAACGTAGCTTTGGGTGGTCAGGGTGGAATGGGTGGTAATATCTCTAATTTGGGTGGAGCAACCAACAACCCAATCGGTGCCAGCACACTTGTTTGGAGAGCGGATCATCTAGATTTGGGTAGCATACTCATGTCATCAAGAATATTCAATGCTGGTTTGGCTGGTGCCGGATCAACTGGTGCTGCTAGCCTAATTTCTTTTGGTGGTGGTACTGGCGGCGGTGGTGGAGCTTCACCTGGCGGTGGTCCACCAGTTGACGGAGGTGGTGGTGGCGGTGGTGGAGGTATTATTTTGATCTTTGCCAGCGCAATTACTGGAACCGGTACAATTCAAGCAAATGGTGGCAATGGAGCTAATGCTACAGCCGTACAATGGGCTGGTGGTGGAGGCGGTGGCGGTGGTGTTATTATAATTGTTTCTGGAACTTATTCTTTCACCGGACTAGTTGTCCCAGCACCAGGAATGGGTGGCACCGGTCCAATGGGAGCAGGAATGATGGGATTTCCAGGGTTTGTTGCTTTGATTCAAGGATAATTCTGCTTATATTACTTGTTTCGCATTAGTAATAAGGAGTTTTTATGGATCCAATTCTGCAAGTTTTGCTGAGCTGGCAGTTTGTCCTCTTTGGATTAGCTGTTGCCGCAGTAATGTATGTTATTCGATTGATTGTTGAATATATAGCTTCGGTTCTCAAGAAAGATCTTTCAACATCTAATCTTTGGAATAATCTACTTCTACCAATTCTGCCCGTCTTTTTTGGTGTTGCTGCAGCGATCGTACTCAAAAAGTTCCCATATCCTGGATTTACTCCAGATATCCATGGTGTAGTTGCTAGAGGTGATAGAATTATTTTCGGATTAGTAGCCGGATTATTCTCTACAGTGATGTATCGTGTAATTAAGTCTTTACTTTATCAGAAACTAACGTCTGCAGTTCAAAATCTTACTCCAACAGTTGTTGCACCAGGTACTACAACTACAATTACAACAACTACTGGACAAATACCACTAAATCAATTGCCTCCAAGAGGTCAGGTCTGATACTTTTTAGTTATATATGGTGAATATGAGCAATTATCCAAATGCTTTTGATGACGACAGCACACTTCCAGCTGTAAATGACAATATCGATCAGATTGGTGGCGATGCCATTAATGCGCTGAGAGATGCTGTTATGCAAATTGAGATGACTCTTGGAATTAATGTCCAAGGTACGACTCCAAATTTGGCAACTCGTCTACTCACCCTAATTAACCTAGATGGCAGCCCAAATATTGCTACCTTCACCAGCCTAGGTCTAGTAACCCTTCCAATCTTTAACTTTCAAGTTGCTGATAATGCTGGTATCGTAGAATCTAAGCTCACTCTAGACTATCCAACACAAACTCTTTATAACTACATTAGAGACCTATCCAGAGATGTCAATTTGGCACTTGGCTGGATCTCAGTTACTGGTGTTAAACTAGAGCCTCATCTTATTGGTGTTATCTATCGCCACAATCTATTACAAATTGATGTTGGAGAAAGTCCAGCCCAATTTTTGAATAACGTCTTTAGAGTTGCTAGAAATAATACAGACGCTTATACTTTAATCAGTGATATCAACAATGAACTATTGGCTCACCAATGGGCAGATGGTTCGCCATTCGGCACTATTCAGAATATTACAACCAACAACGGTTCAACATATCCATCCAATTATGCTCACGTAGCTAGCGGTATCTATGTTAACACTAGCAGATTTGCAGTAATTCCTCAAACGGACACTGATGCACAATCAATATTTGAATACTTTGACAGCAACAGTCTCTTCCTCTTGGGTACTAGAATCCAGAACCTTTACGGTAATGGCATCTCCAAGCACTCCACCTCTTCTAGCTTAACAACTGATGGCTATGGACAGCCACTAGTTCCAGTTACTGCGGCCATTGCGTTCTTGAGAGGCATGGGTAATAACAGTATTCCAATCGATGATATCGCTATCGGTGATGATATCATTCAATTCCTGCCATCTTCTTCAGTAACCAGCAATAACTCATTCGATGAGCAATTCGCTCTCGTTAAAGTTGGTGACATTATCAGAGTTAACTATGCTGGTGATGGATACAATATAGAAGTTCCGTTCGTCATCTCTGAGAAAAAATACATTCAAGGTGGTGGCAACAAGATTTTCATTGTCAGAATTGCTGGCAAGAATATCATGTATTCTCCAAATGCTACAGCTCGCATCGATAGAGATCTGTACAACATCAACAAGTATGGTGTATTGGCTGTTGCTTCAGGTGCAGCTGCCAACTCTTCTGGAACTTCTCTAACAGGACTTATCCCAAGCTTGATTGTAGCTGCTCCAAGAGGAGCCCAAGCTCTAGGCGTCAATTTTAGTCCGGATCAATTCAACGAATCGCACTATCTGTTGTATCTAGCTTTGTTCACTGACGGTAATCCTCTAGATGGATACACCATACTACCAGGAATCGACGTCACTGGAAACCGAGGTACTACACCAGGTTCCTATACACTAGATTCTATCGTCACCGCCACTAACAATGCTTTTAGACAGCCTGGCTTCAACTATCGATTCATTGCCTTCGAATATCAAGGCGAATTCGGTATCATGTTGGCCGATTCCATAAACAATGCTTCGTTCTCAATAATTAGCGCTGTGGTCAATGGAAGTGGTTATGATCAGGCCAATACACAACTAAACTTCCCTAACAACGTTATCGATGTCTTTCCAGTTACTGGTACTGTGGCGTTGGATCCATTGGGTTTTGGTCCTGCCAACGCGGGTATCGCAAGCCCACCATTCCAGATGTCATACATCACGGCTGAACAAGCTCAGTTCCCAACTATCTTGTTGCCACCACTTAGACGTAATAACTACTATGTTGATGGAACCGAACGTGAATTGCTCAACTTAGACGTTGGCCAGGTGTTGGACACCTACGGTGATGGTTATTGGGTTGCTACTGTTGATGGTTATTCAAACAACCCAGGTCCACCAGGACATACTACGGTTACTTACAATATCCCACTAGATTTGTCAGCTTCCGGATTGAAGATAGGCAAGACTTTAATTGTCCAGCAATTAGGAAACAATCTAGGATTGGTCAACTACGGTCGTTTCATTATCCAGAATGTTACATTCAGCTGCTGTCCACCAATTGAAACTCAAATCACTGTATATGACGGTGTTCATGCCACCGGCGTTTCACCATCCATAGTCGCTCCAATCGGATCCCAAGTAGCTATCTACTTCAGTTCATCTTCTGTATCTTTCAATGCTGAGACTGCCACGGATTTCTCTCCAGTTAGCGCTCCATTCAAGAGACACTTCGAACTTTACGTTGATGATAATGGCAACACTTACACTCACGAAAGAGGCAGACTCAGTATTACTGGTAATGTCGTTGTTAACGGAGTAACTCTATACAACAGTTTGCCACAGTTGGGACAACTTGATATGGTTAGCATCTCTCCAAAGTTGAGAGGATATCAATTTGGTTCTGTTAACAAAATTACGCTACAAATATCCAGCTTCAACTCCACTACCGGTATCCTTACTGCTAATTTGGCTGAGTTTAATGGAGGCCCATTCTCAAGACCGGGCCCAGTCACTTCTGGTAAGGTCGGTGAAGTAATCAAGTTCTACGATGAAACGAACATCGATTATATCGAAGTCATCTTTGAGTTTGGTAATACTATTCCAACTTTCTCTAACCAATATATTGATTTCCAGTTGTTCCCAAGCCTAGCCTTGGATGGCGAGATCATGATACTCGCTTCTTGTCAAGAGCGTACCGATACGAATATCGTTGACCACATTGTAGATCTACGACAGTTCGGAAATATTACTGAAAACGAACTAAGCACTTCTGCTCTCAATTTGATATCGGCATCTGACAGACTGTTACATTTCAATGGTGTAATCAGAGGATTTGATGCTACAGTGGCAGGGGGTTATGCAACCAGCGGATTACTTACTCTAACAGGTGGATTGGCTCTGGCCAATGGTGATTTGCTGTCCATTAACGATCAAATATTCACTGTACCACCACTTCAAGAAACATATCTCTCCGTTATGTACCCGATCAACTACGCTTTGTGCGTTAATTCGGGTGGTGAGCTAGTTACTATCGTACTCACAGACTATGACCCTGTTTTGGGAACACCAAATGCTCCAACCAGAGTGGTCACTGTCACTAACGTAGTTTCTTCTACCTCATACGAAGTCGATTCCAACACTTTCTCTTACATCCTCAACAATAGAAAGGATTTGACAGTCCTTTACATTGTCTCGTCAGTAGTAACTGGAACTGGAAGTTCAGCAACTACTGCGCTCACTATCCGTGATGTTAGAAGATTCGTTAACGACTCTGATTCCAGCGTTCCTGCCGTTTTGACTAGCGACAACTCGCAAGGTAACTTCAAGACACTCGCTGCCGCTCTAAATTGGCTCAAATTTAACGCTGCTTTCCAAGACCAGCTACAGGTTAAGGGCGCATTCGCAATATCTACCGATCCTGGTTTGAATTTCCCGCTGTACATCAGTGGTGGTGGTTCAACAGCAAGCTTAACATTCAATACTACCATGAATATGTCAAACGTTACATTCAACAATGTAACTGTAGTATTCAACGGAGCACTAACTGCAACTAACGTCACCTTCAATAACTGCAATATCACTTTCAATGCAGCAACTACACTAACTAATGTCATTATCGACCCGTCTGTAGTTAATGTCGCCGGTTTGGTGACCGTTTCACAAACATCAATCCTAAATTCGACTGTCAATGTCAGCGTTACACAAGGATTTGCCCTTGGTTCAACCAACACTTTCGCTGGCTCGACTTTCAACTACACTGCCAACCCAGTAGGTGGCGGCGGTTACAGCACTTCTGATTTGGTCAATGCCGGATCAGGTATGATGTATGCCAACGTTACTACTTCACTTGGTGGATTGACCGTTAGAAAGTGTACTTTCAACAACACTCTAGCCGATCACTTTCCATTCATTAGCTTGCAGCTCGGTGGAGCCATGGCCCCATTTGCTTACAGCGCAATTGTTCGTGGAATAGATATCGACGACAACCAATTCAACAACCTGTTCGTTGGTAATGATCGCAGAGCCGTAATCGCTATTACATCTACTATCACCGCAGCTCCTCCAGCCAGCAGTTACCCGGCGTTTCCAAAATTGGTGGATGTCAGCATTACTGACAACGTTTGCAACTATGATCAGATGATCCTATTGTCCACCGTTAGAATTGCCGGTTCGCCAATCACTGGCTCTATGTTGACCTGTGTGGACTGTACCATTCAAGACAACGTTTGCGGTGTAATTGGTTACATGACTGCTTCCGATGTAATTTCCAGCGGAGACAACTCGGAGACTGCCAATCTTGGAGCTATCCGAGACAAGATTGACCAGCTGGTTATCCAACACAACACCTGTAAACTGATTACCAACTTGGATTCAGTAGGACAGTACATCGCCTTCAATACTTCTGAACAAGCAACTCCTGTAGATTGGGTCAAGGTCGGAACTGGTGCTGTTACCATAGAGAAAAATGCAAGCAGCTGGATTCTAGTCGGAGCTTCAAATTGGAGCCAAAACACTGCAGTCTATACAAATCTTAATGGTGAGGGAGCAATCATTTCCAAGAACAGGCTCTCAGCATACAACTCTGCCTTCTTGAATGCTTATCAAGACGTCAACAACAGCGGACTCGTACCTCCAAATATTGCTATCCATCTAAGATACGATGCTTATCAGCAATCTGATTTTAACATTACCCAAAGCGTCATCAATGATAATATCATTGATTCTAGAACTTGGTTAGAGTCGGTAGGTTTCGTTTACAACACCTTTAACTATGCTATCGGTATCAAGTGTGAAAATAGCGCTAATATAATCAACAACACCATAGATCGTCCAGGACGTTCTTCTACTATGATTCTATTGGGCGGCACTGCCTCCGGTGGACCAATTATCAGATGCAATGGAAACATACTGAGCCGTGGAAGCACCATCATAGCAGCTTATTTCCAGGGCATCAACAATACCGCTATTAACAATGTTAATATCACCGGCAACACTCTTGATAGTCCAACTATCGATGGAAGCACTACCACTGTAGGCATTAACATCTCTCCTTACTGGACATTCCACACCAACGTCAATCAAACAGCTTACCTATCTATTTCTGCAACTGATTACCAGAATTACGCATCAAGTCTTGGTCTGTCAAATGAAAATACAGCTAGCGGTGCAGTTGGAGCAGGTGGTGGACAAGGTACTTTTGGAACTGACTATAACGGAGCTTTCTATATAGATTCTAGCAACGGATTCCAAGTTGCCAGGGTAGTTGGATCTCTTAGCTTTGGTCTTGGAACAAGCTATGGTCCAGCCGCCGAGTACATGATTGTTTCTGATTACACTTACGTGCCAGCTGCTGGTGAAAGAAACTACAGCTTTACTGTTCCACTAGATCACGGCTTGCCAATGGGCGCCAAGATCATTTCTGTCACCATGGGTATTTATTTGACACAGAACGGAGCAACCTTGGATATTTCTGCCGGTACAAATAACCAGTACACGCTGAGCTTGATACCTTATCTCCCAACCGCAACTGCCAACTCTGCAAACGGAGTAGCAGATGTCAAGAGTAACATAAGGCTACTTGGCGGTATAACTGACGAAGCTTTGAATATCTTCGGACTTCTACAAAGTACTTTCTTTGTCGGTAGCTCTACCACATCAAATCAAAGACAAATATCAGATTTGACCAGCGCAACTCAATACATGACTATTACAGCTGCGCAGACTTCCGCAAACCAACAATGGTATACCGTGGATGGTCTCCACAGAATTGCAGCAACCTTTGATTTCAACTATAAGAGAATGGGTGGTACCACAGCCGCGCATTTCGTAACCTGGTACCTATCTCCAATAGTTGTACAATACAGATGGTAAATAATGGGTACTAATAATTTCTCTAAAACAGACCTGAATAATATCTACAATATCGTTCAATCTTCGATGATAGTGTATCCAAAGGAAATCATTATTGCTACATTACGTGATTTCTTTTCACAGGATAGTTATTACCATTTTTCTAAGGATCAATGGGGATTTGCAAACACAACAGATCACACCGATCTGCCACCCGGAGCCGACTTGCCTAGAGGGCCGGGTGCTAACCCACAATTGAACCCGAGCCCAATTCTGCCCACTCGTATCTTCATTGGTGAAAACTGGAGATACGATGCTATTTTTTATCCTGCTATCCTGGTTAAGAGTGGCGGCACTAGATATGTACCAATTTCTATCAATCGTAACCAAGGCGGCATTGAGTTTAGTAAAATTCTCTTTGCGGATGGGTATGGTAATGAAACAGCTATCTACAGACCTGTGGCCGTCGTAACAAATGGTGCTTGGGAAGGGTCAATTTTGATAGATGTTATGAGCAGGAGTTTAAGAGCTAGAGATGATTTGGTAGAGCTAATTGGAATGTGTTTCACAGAAATACATTTCGACACACTACACGACATAGGCATTATAGTCAAGCCAATTACAGTCAGTGGCACAACCGAGACAGACGACCGAAACGACAAGCTATTTAGGCAAACTCTAACATTAGATATAAGAACTGAGTGGAAGAGAGTGATACCAATAGAGAATACTATTGACTCTATTTTCTTTACAGCCACCTTTTCAGATTTGTCGCAGCCAAACAGCCCAATAGCAGCCAATCTAACTATCAATACAGAAGTTGGTATGGTGGATATGCTACTAAATATGTAAAATAGGGTGGGTAGATTTAGGCATAATTATAAAGTTTAAGACCGGCAAGCCACAAAATGTGTGAATATGACTTCAAGGATAGCAATATTACTACATTTTAGTGATGCAGTCCACAAACCGAGTGAGAAGGATTTAACATGGCAAATATACCAGGCGCAACAAATGCCTTACCAGGAGTATTTACAAACGTAATAACACAGTCAAGTGGTGTTGCGATTCCTGGAGGTTCACGTGTTACAGCCATGATTGGCCAAGGTTCTACCAATGAGACCTTAGTTGCCCAGGCTTTAGGTGGTGGTCAAGACGGACTAAACCCAGAATACACAAGTAGCACAGGCTCTGACGGCAGACACTTTGCTACAGCAAATTTTCCCCTAGTTTCTAACCGTACTACTATATTCAAGAATGGTATTCCACTAGTTGGATTTGAATTAGGTCCAATTACACCAACTACAACTTTTAGTGATATTTACGATTATCAACTCGATCCTACTACCGGACATATTTTGTTACAGTCTGCCCATCTACAAGATCAGGGCGGAACTTTTTATGTACCACTCAGCACCAACGTTGGTTTGGGTACTTTAAACAACCTGACACTAGAAGATCCAAATGCTCCACCAGAGACTTGGACCATTCGTTGTGTTGGCGTTCAAAGAAATGCCATGAACCAACCAATTGCCGGAACTGCAGATTTCCAAGCTTTCGGAACTGTCTCTGGCTCTCCACTAGATGCAAATGGTAATCCAATTATCTGGATTGCAAATGGCGAGACCGTTACTAACGGAATTCTAAGCTTCAGCATTACCGAAACACAAGTAGGCGGTATGGCTGTTTCTCCATTCCGTCAAGGTGACGCATTTACTATCATCGTCGCTAGCGGCGTTCTAGTGCGTGGTGACTCTTTGACTACAAATGAGATTCCAGTAAACAACATCAACTTGCCAACTGTTCTCACAGGAATTTCCGATGCAACCAATTTCTGCGGACCAGCAAGTTTGACAAACAACTTGAGCTTAGGCGCTCAAATGTTCTTCGCAAACGGAGCTTCTTCCTTGCTCGCTCTACAAGCGGCCCCACCATTGCCAAGAAGAACATCTTATGTTTTGGATCCAAGCGTAAATGCTCTATCCACAAATCCAGATGACTTTACCTTCCCTTTCCCAATTGGTGTTGTTCCAGATTTCAACTCTGACATCCATGTCTTCGTAACCAATCCAGCCACTCAAGTAGAAACTCAGGTACTACCTAACAAGTTTACCTATTACACCCTGAATACTGCTGGCCAGCCAACTACTCAAGAATTCGTCTTCAGTAACCTTCAGCCTCCAGCAGGATACTCCTTCGATTATACTGTCGTCAACAGCTTCGAAACCGTGGTTAGCGAATTTGACGGTTACATTGGTAGACTACCAGCTTTCGGAACGACAGCAGTCTTCAACTCACCAAGTGTTGAATTTGATTTAAGCTATGTCGGACAGTTACTAAAGGTTATCGACTCTAACAACAGAGCCAACGTTGGTATCTTCAACATCACTGGTGTTTCCAGCGGTCAATTGACTATCCAGACCATCACAACTGGTGAGCCTGGTGATCCAATTCCATATCCAACTCCAAGCGGCTTCCCCGATTTCGTTCAGGATCCTCTTCCACAAACATTTGAACTCATCTATGTCCCAACTGGTTTGCCAGTGGTGGGCGGATCTGGTACAGATGGTACATTGGTTGGTTTCACAAACACCGCACAAGCTACGCTACACAGCACCGCTGTTAACTTCAGTACCTTCCCTAACTTGATAGCAGATTACAGACTGCAAATCAATGGATCAACTGTTGGAAACAATGGTCTATACGATATCATTGGCTACAACTCTCTAACCAACACTTTGACAATACAAATGGCCTTTGTTAGCGAGAGCGGTCTGAGATATGAAGTCCTAGATCCAGATCTCACCAGCACTTACTTGGTTTTGAACCACAACGTTGTTCCAAACGGCAACCAACTTAGAGTTACTATCGTTGACGCCAGAGACGCAGCTTTCTATGATGCTGGCTGGGTCAATGCTCTCGAAGTTCTAACAACTGTCGAATGCGATATCTTGGTTCCACTACCAAATCAAACCATCACAGTTATTTTCCAGAACTGCTTGAGTCATTGTATCACAATGAGCAATATTGCGAACAGAAAAGAAAGAGTGTTGTTCATCGGAGCTATCCAAGGTTTGACACCAGCCAACTTGACTGGCGCACAACTGGCCGCAGTTGAAGATTTGGGTATCCTGGAAGGAATTCCTAACAACGATATTACTAGCACTTTGGCTGGTAACATCCAGGACATTGCTAACTACTCTGTACCAGATGCTTATGGCGAGACATTCAGAGCCGTTTATTTCTATCCTGACCAGATCGTGGTACAGGCTGGCAGTGAAAACGTGCTCATCGATGGATTCTATATCGCAGCTGCTGCCGCAGGTTATGCTAACGCGGACCTCAACTTGGCAAATCCATTCACCAACAAGGTGTTCAGCGGATTTACCATCCTCAGAAACAAGACCTTCTCTACTATGGTCTTGGAGCAATTGGCTCAAGCAGGCGTCACTACTCTACAACCAGTCGCTGGTGGTGGAAGAGTGGTCTGGGGTATTACCACTTCACAAAGTGGATTCCCAGAGGAACAAGAAATCTCTATCGTCTTCATCAGAGACAGAGTTGCTAAGGTATTGCGTTCTGGATTCGCAGGCTTCATTGGAACTCCACAAACCGCCAATACACCAATCGCTTTGAATACAGAAGCTGTGCTCTTGCTCAACTCTCTAGTTACCCAAGGATTGATTGCTGGTTACAAGGGATTGACAGTAACACAAGATCAAGTAGACCCACGTCAATTCGATATTGCTGTTAGTGTTCAGCCAATTTATCCACTCAACTGGATCTATATCGTAGTGAATGTTGGTAATTTGGGAATATGAAAGATATATACCCTTTAGGGAGTAATAACTTATGACTTCGAGTTCAACTTATCCACAAACAGGTTCAACCTTATACGTACCAGGCGGAAGTACTACAGTTGGTGCAATTAACGTAACTGCTACATCAATTGCTACTAACATATTGATTACAGTTAGAAATCCAAATGCTCCAGGTGGTTATGTACCAGTAGGTGCAGTTCAGTCGATGGCTATTTCCGAAAGACGTCCACTTAAGATGATTGATGAAGTTGGAACAGATGGTCATATTGACTCTACTCCAAATCAATCTACAAACATCACTGGAACTTGCCAGAGAGTAAGATTCGATCAATTAAGAGTTGCTGAAGCTTTTGATAGAAGCTTTTTGCATGCATCAGCTCAAGTTTATCCTTTTGATATTATCATTTTCGATAAACAAAAATTTGTTACAGGTAGCCAAATTCAAACGGTTATTAAGAACGTTTGGATCTCTGGTATTGATTATACTTACCAAGTTACTGACTGGGTTATCACAGACAGCATGACCTGGGAAGCAGAAACAATCTTTAGCATGACCCTTGGTGGCAACCCAGCTGCTCAAGGTGGATACAACCAGATTCAGTCCTTCCAGCAAGGCAATCCAGCTTGGATTGAAGTTGCAACTGATATGGGTCTCAATGGTAGAAGAGGTTCTTTGGATGCTGCCGGACTTATCGATATTGGTTCTGCCAACTACGGTACTGTCAATACAACCAACATCTTCTAATTCAATAGAATAACATCCATAAATAGTTCTTAAAGTACCCTGTAATGATATATAATCTTTGCAGGGTATTTATTTTGTGGAGTTAAACAATGCCAAAATTTGAAAGTCCATTAGGTAGTAGAGAGTTTCGTAATCCAGGAATGAGAGAGATCAATGTTCCTGATGAAAGTGGACAAGCACCTTTACCAGCACGTCCTCATCAATCACCACCTGTTCTTGACCAGGCAGCATTCCAAGAGTTTCAATCTCGTATGCAACCACCTCCTCCTCAAATGAGAGAGATGTCGCCAGCAGAACAAGATATTCTAGCAGCTAAAAGAGCTAGAAGAGAAGGTAAAGAAAGATTGACAGATGGTGCCAAGCGTCGTATTGAGATGCTAATTGGTATGACCAGATCAAGCAAGGATTTAGATATTGCTGGACAACATTATAGATTGCAGACACTAACATCACAGGAATTACGTGATGCTATTACTGGAGCAGCCGAATATGATGGTACTGTTCAGTTTATTTTTGAAACTAGAAAACAACTACTGGCTCGTTCACTTGTAATAGTGGCTGGAGTGGAAGTTGATCAGTTCTTAAATTCTACTGAAATGGAAGCTCGTTTAGAGTTCATCGAGTTGATGGATCACGCCCTATTACAAAGATTATACAATGAATATGTAGCCTTGGCACAGGAAGCTCAGGATAAATACGCTATGAAGACTGAGGCCCAGGTTAAGGAGGTACTGGAAGATCTAAAAAAATAATAAATGAACCGGAACACCGTTTCATTTGGCATTTGTGTAAGATGTACCAGAAATTGCCAATTGATCCATTTATTACTGAAATGGATCCGGTTCTAAAGATGTGGCTGTATGAACAATGGCTAGGCGATCATCGAGATGATGCAGAACTAGCTAAAAATCACGCATATCTATTAGGCTCCTTCTTTAACTCTGAAGCGGTACAACAACTACTAAATGATAATGTTCACGAATCCTCCGATGAGGATTATGAAGAGTCTCTGAGAATGGTTAGAGACACCAATCTCAAGCTACTACAAGCTGAGAAAGCCCCGAAAAGAAGAAAGCGTAAGGCAACCCTAAAGGAATGATAAATGGCCAACGGAACTGACCCAACGACAACAGCAACTACCGACATAGTGACGCCTAGTGCTGATGATCAGCAACAGTGGCAACAGTTTAATACACTTATCGATAGTACTGGCACCAGCCTAACCAATGTCGGTAATATTGGCCATACAATCACCAACGTTTTCAATAGCCTTGGTGGCCAAATATCAACCTTAGGTAATTCATTCAATTCGCTAAGTGGTATGACAGACGATACCGCTGCTAAATTTGGTTTGATTACAACATCTGTTATTGGTGCCACAGAAGCATTCAAAAATCTGGCTGGTGTAGATACCACTCGTCTAGTTACTTTCAAAGGCCAACTGAAAGACCTTCTTGACATCGTTAGAGAAGGTCCCGGAACTCAATTAGCAGCTAGAGCCATCTCTGACATAATTGGCGAAATGACATCCCTAGGCGCATCATCGGATATAACCAAAAAAGCCTTTGCAGAACTTAAGACTGGTGTTACAACAATGGCCGCAGCATTTCTAAACAGCGCCGATAACATTGTTAGACTTCAAAATTCTTTCATGCAAATGACCATTCAAGGAAGTGGTTCAAATGCCCTCTTTAGAAACATCTCTGAAACCATTAAGGGAGTAGGAACAGATTTCAACAATATAAACGATGTTACATCACGTTACACCGCAGTTTTGAACAATGCTACTAGGGCTTTAGGTGGCAATCAAGAATTAGCATCACAGTACATGGCAGAAATCAATAGAATGCCTGGTGGTCTAAAAGCACTACTGACACAAACGGAACTGGCTGGCAACAAAACTGATCTCCTGACTGCTAGCATGCATTATGCTGTAGGGGCTGGCCGAGATCAAAAATCTGTCTTCGATGACATGAACAAGGCCATGACAGAATATAGTTTGACTGGTGGTGACGCCCTTAGGTTCTCTGCCAGAATGACTGAAGTAGCTGATACGTTAGGCGCTCAAGTTAGAGATGTGCAGGGTGCTTTGACAGAATCAGCTGACGCTTTTAAGATGTTTGTTTCTGATGGCGCTAACGCTGCCAACATGACGCAGGGCATGGCCGATGCGATGAGAAACTATGTTGGTGAACTAACTTCAGTTGGTATTCCGGCACAAAATGCTATCCAAATGTTTAGAAACTATACCAGCGTTATGAAAGATATGAATCTTGGTCAACAGGCATTCGTATCTACCATGACTGGTGGACCGGGCGGACTTCGTGGCGCTTTTCAAATGGACCAGCTAGTTAGACAGGGCAATTTCGAAGAGATTCGACGCAAAGTTGAGCAAACAATTAGAAGAATGACTGGCCCCCTCGTTTCCTTGGATGAAGCTTCCAAAAGTGAAGGCGCTGCAGCCCAATACACTCGTCAAATTCAATTGCTACAAAGTGGACCATTGGGTGGTTTGGCTAAAACCAGACCAGAAGCTGAAGCTCTCTTGCAAGCTATGAAAGAAGGTAAGAAAATTCCTACTACCGGAAAGACTGCCGAACAATCTTTGAATGAGACCGTAGCACGTGGTACCAAGTGGCAAGAAGGAACTTATACGGAAGTATCTAAAGCTGTAGGTATTCTAAGGGAAAGGCAAGTACAAGCTGGTACAATTAACTTAAGAACTGTCAGAGGACTGACTGGAGCTACTGGAATGTTGGGTGGCGGTATGGGTGGAGCTGGGGCTGGAATTTCTCCCGCTATACAAGAAAGAATAAGGGCCGCTCAGAGAGTTGCTACAACAGGTGGAACTGGCGCAGATGTATTCAAAGAATTGGGTGAGTCAATCGGTAATTTGCCGGCCTCAGTAAAAGAAGCTATGAATACACTCAGAGATGCAGTTTCATCTGGTAAACGAGAAACTATTACCCAGGCCAACCAACGTGTAACTGAGGCCGTACAGGGCGCTGTAAGTCGTCAAAATGTATCACTCGGTGCTTTCAGTCAAATTGAAGACTATGCCCCAGCTGGAAGACAACTTGGTCGTAACGTGACAACTGGAGGTGGCGGCGGAACTACAACAGGTGGTCACACAGCAGGTAAGACTGCACTGACACCAACTCAATTAGGTGGTGGACAGTCCAGTGGTCAACCAATACCAGTAGTATTGGCTAGTGGTTCCGCAATCAGCGTTAACTTTACAGGCGTCTGTCCTCATTGTGGAAAAGGCGTTCACACTACCGAAGTGGCACACACTGTTGCACCGCAAGCTTTGGGTGGTTTTGGAGCAGGATTTTAACTGATAACAAGGAAATAATATGGCTACCTTTTCATTAGACTCATCAATAAGCGGTGTAAATAATTTAGCCGCTACCATAAATGGTCTGAACCCAGTTACACAACAGCAATTGGGCTTGGCTCAGCAAAGTGGATTCCTGGTTGGAGCTACTCCAGCAGATGATGGCAACGGATTACCATTTACCCAAATTAGCCCAAATGTTAATGCTTCAATTAACAGAAATATTATTACTTGGTTCGTTCCACAGTATGGAACAGTGCGTATGTTTATCAACCCGCAGAATATTTCCTATGTTCACAAAAAACTAATTAATAAGGACAGAACTAAGGGTGGATTTACTTTGCAATACTGGGGAGAAGAATTAAGCCAACTCAATATTGGTGGTACGACTGGTAGTTCTGGTATCGAAGGCATTAATATGTTGTACGAGATTTATCGTGCTGAGCAATATGCTTTTGACGCTATTGGCCTCACCTTAGCTGCAAATAATGCTTCAGCTGACGTGGCTAACAACTTAAATCAGGGTATTGGTGGCGCTATAGGGCAGACAATTGGTACCAACAATTTCGTACAAGCTTCCAACGGAGCTGGTCTTCTAGGTGGTATATTAGGATTAGATTCCCCTAGCAATCTCTTATCGGCTAGAAATATTCCATCTTTGGCATCTTTGGCCTTCGCAGTGGAAATGTATTATGATGGCTGGGTTTATAGAGGATACTTTGAGAATATGACTATTAATGAGCGAGCTGACAATTTTCTATTGGAATACAGCATGCTATTTACTGTTACTCAGAGAAGAGGTTACAGAACCAATTACTTCCCATGGAGTAACAGCCCAATTAATGGTCCAAGCAGTTACAACACTCCACCGTCTTTCAGTGGTTTTACTCAAGTAAATGCAACTGCAGCTTCTCAAGGAGCAACTATTAATGCTAATACTTTGGTGAACCTGTAAGGATTTTATGAGTTTTTTGGGTGATTTATCAGATCAGATCAGTAGTCAGTATAGTCTGGGTGAAAACACTACTACTTCATTAAATTCTATTGTAGATGGTCAACAAACACAATATGGAAATTTGGGATCTTTTCCCTTCGATCATTCTGCTGAAAGAAGATATGTGGAAGAGGGATATTTAAGAAGAGATCCTTACAGTACACTTCCAAAATCGAATGATATTCTATGGCAAGAGCCTAATGCTACAGTTTTAATTAAGAAGAGAATGTATTCTTCTGTAGCTGAGAATTATCGTCCTGATTTTATGGATGCTGATGATAAGCTGTATTACAAGGCCATGAGCATATTGTTTCAGAACAAATGCAATCAAATATCAGCCCTTGAAAAATTAAGTAAAATAGCACACGTTACCGCTGCTGTTGGAAATGTTAATGAGCAGCTTCTTCCAGTAATCGTTACCCTAGCAGACATTGCTAACAACGCATACGCCACTGGTGGAGCCATTAATAACACTGGTAACGTTTTCGGATCATATCCTGGTGGCACTAATCCATTTACAACTCAGGATGGAACTAGCTTTATTAAAACGGTAGATAGATTAAGAGTCCTATTAGCTTTTAATCATACTAATCCGTACACTACTTGGATTACGGACGCCACTAATTTGTATCAGTCCACTTTAGGAGCCGGCACCGGTGTAATTGAAATAACTAACTTCACCACTATCAATACGACTACTACTACAACTTTAGATGGTGGACGTTTCAGTCTCAGTATCGTTGATCCATATGAATCAATGTTAATTTCTGACTATGATATTGAAGTGGCCCTTAGCGATGCAACTAATCTATTCTACAATAACAAAGCATTTCAATTTGGCGTTCAAAGCTCTAACCAAGTAATTGCTGATCAACAGAATCAACTAAGCTCTCTTCGCAGCAGTAGAAATGCTAGCCCTCTCGATTTTCAAATTGACACGAATACATTAGCAGGCCCAAGAGTAACTGTTATTATCGAACGTTCTGGTATAGAGATTCCGTTCACCTATAATGCTTTAGGCATCATTCCTGGATTGGGGGGATCTGGCGGTAGCGTAACTGTTCCAGATGATTACCTCGAAGGTGGAGCTGTTGCTGGTTATGATGGTTTGAGCACTGCACCGAGTCCATTAGGTATTGGTCAGAATGTCGCAAGACTCTTCAATCAGAATGAATTGAGTCTATTTCAAAGCATCATCACGGCCATCTTTCAACAACTAGATTTGTTAGCCAGTACAGCCGGAACTTTTTCCAACAATAACCAACTAACCAACTATGCTCGTCGTAAACTTCGTTTTAACTTTTCAGGAAAACTGATCATTCAACCGATGGATGTTGCCCACATCTATATGAGTTCCAAAACTCAGATGGACAACAAAATAATGACAGGTCTTACGCAAATGTTTAGCGGATTGGGTATTTTGCAAAACATTGCCAACATGCAAAATTCGATAACCAACGCCACTGATATTTTGTTCAACCCATCAGCTAACATATCGCTTCAAGCTGAAAAATCCATGTATGTGGGTCCAGATTTTCCTAATTACCTTTGGGCTTTGGTCAGAACACAGTTCGTAACGGAAAAAGAAGGCACGCACGTTTTTGGTGGAGTTGTTGAAAGCGCCATAGATACATGGCAAAGTGGAAAGTTCACCATTGATGTAAGTGGTATGGACAATAGCTACTATTTTAAGCAGGGAAAAATCAATTTTAAGCCAGGAGCTGATGCATTCAATGGATTAATTTTTGATCCTCTTACTCCGTTTAAATCCAATTTTGACAGCATTATTGTTAACAATGTTCCTGGTACACTGGAACTGTTAGACGAGAACAAAGCTATCCTTTCCGAAACTGGTGCTGGCTCCATGGTTAAGTTCAAGCAGGGGGCTTTAGCTGGAGAAAAGGCTACTCAAGGAAACTACATTCAAGATCAAAGCATCGATCAAACAACTGGTAGACTCACACGAGTTCTTTATGCTCCAGATGGTTTGGTTTACAAATGGAAACAAGGAATTGGCGTCTTCACGCAGGCAGGCTCTTCCAGCACTATCAACGATCCAAGTTTGGTAGGAACTCCAAACATCTATAAAGAACCATTTGCTGGTTTGGATGTTATGAACGTAATTTCTCTGTTAATCACTGGAACACCGTATAACTTCGCTACTTACTACAAAGCTACGCAGGATTTATTTGGTTTCAGTGGAGATCCACAGAGCAAGCAATCTTCTTCATACTCATTTATCAATTCTCTAAGAACCAGTTTGACCAAGAGCAATACACTATGGGGAAATTTCATTCCATATAAGAATCTGGTCATGAATGAACAGGCTATTGCCCAGGCCATGCAGGCTCAATTGACAGTGACCAATGCCAATGCAGATCTTGACAGCAAGCTCAAGAAGTTTAACGATTTGCAAAAAGCTTTGACTGGATTAGGTGCCATCAACGCTTTATCTACAAACCTACCAGCAAACATTAGTCAGAGTGTCGCGTCCCAGATCAAAGACCTCCAAGGTCAAGTATCTAACTTAACCAATAACATCAATAATTCAATCTTAGCTGTTCAATCTGCTACTAAGACTTTCTTTAATCAAGTAAACAATAGTCCAACCTATGATAGTAATTATCTCATTGATGGTCAAAACAATCCATCGGATAGCGTAGCAAGGAAACAATTACGCAGACAGACTAACTATTTGACTAGACGTATGTCATACGATGTTCGCGCCAATCAGGATAAGAATCTATTCATTGTGGATGATTACTATGATGTCGATTACGATATTGCCGCTTTCAATAAAGCTCTGGCTAATGGTATCGATTTGTATAGCACAGAGTATAGCAACGTAGTAGATAAAATTAGACAGGCAGCGGATTTGCTTAACTTGGAAGTCTTTTGCGATTCCCAAGGACACATAAGAGCAAGATCTCCTCAGTACAATAGAATGCCAAGCTCTGTATTTTACAGAATGCTTTACTTGAAACAAGCGCTGAATATACAAATTTTCCCACAATTCCTCAATAGTTTGTTTACAGATCAGTTACAAACTTTGAGACAAAATATAGAAATTCTAGAAGACCAAATCAGGTTGGATTGTGCTATCTTGGGACAATATCCTAGCATCGATGCTACCGGAGACGCTACTGCATCAAGCTTTCTCACTAGCCAACAGGTAACACAGGGCATGGGCGGAACTTTCAATTTCATCTCGGATTCTACGGATACTATTACGGATATCCAAAATCTAGTGGCTCAGGCCAATCCAGAAGTTACAGATGGTGCTATACCCCAAAGCAACTCGGACTACAGCAAATTGGTTGCCTCCGGAACATCCACCAAACAACTGTTCGGTAATGCTGAGCAGTATGTTATTTTATTTCAGGCGTTGCAAGCACAAAATCAAGTACAACAGGGACAGAACACAGGTAGCGGAACCAGTACTTCTATTTTCCAGAACACCGTGGTACAACAACTTATCACACGCATCCAAACCAAATCTGGACAAACTATTAACAGCAAAGACTATTTAACTTCTGCTGGACCAAACCAAGCAATCGAAGTAGATACTGGTCAAGTCGTTGATTTGTTCAAAGTAACCAATGAACTCACTCAATACATGCAGCAATGGCAAAATGCTGTAAAATTATTCTACCACACTGTTAAGAATGCGGCTGAATACAAATCTCTTGATGATAACAGCACGATAGCTAGCAGTCTAACTAACCCAGGACTTTTCGGTAATCAAAACATTCCCGAAGTGTATGAACATATGATTGAGGACGAATCGTATGATGATTACGGCCCAGGCTCAGGTTCTAGATATGTTATCAAACAAGTGCAAATAAGAAGTATTAGAATTGGCGAAAATGCACCACCTTATACAGCCGTTGAAGTTCATGGAACCTTTCCATTCTTCTCAGAAACACAAGGCGGTGGTGGTCCAAATGGATTGCAATCATTCCCAGGTGGTGGTAACGCTCTAGTAACTGCCTACGCCATAGATTATGATATGTGGCGTAATTATGGTTTCAAAGAACCATACATCGTCAACGTACCATTTTTGCAAGATCCGGTCTCCCAACTGGGACCATATGCAAGTATGATATTGAGCCGTAACCGCTATAATATTTTAAGAGGAACACTGACTATATCTGGCAACGAGTATATGCAACCTGGAGAGGTAATATACTTAGAAAATCGTAATCTACTATTTTACGTTACTTCAGTTAGCCACTCTCTAACACAAGGTGCTGGCTTTACTACCACCCTAGAGCTATCATATGGACATAGTATTGGAGAATATATTCCAACTGTTTTGGATACTATTGGTAAATTAATTTATAAGAACCAAGAAGTAACCAACACAATTATTCACAGACAAGATTCTTCAGCCACAGAAGAAAACTTGGGCGTTCTTCAGATAGACGGTAATAATCCTACCGTTCCAGTCACTGGAAACTCAAGTGATAACGCAAGCAACGTTAGCCCATATGCTGCTACCAATCAGACAGTTATTAACAACATATTGTATACTGCGGCTTACGTAATTAACGCTAACAATACTGTTGGTAATAACGTAAAGGCCGCTGTTGAATTAAGAATTTTTTACGACAAAAACAATCCAGTAAATTCACAACTTATGACTCAAGCCACTGCGGCTATGCAAAGTTTGACTGGCGGATCGCAGAGTATCAATAATGCAGCCGTTCAAAATCAACCAGTACAAAATATTACATTACCAGCTGATGCAGTAACTATAGCAACAATAAGTATGGATGATGAAACAGATAGAAGGTCACCTTCTCAAAAAGCTCTTGATGCTGCTAGAAATCAAATGAATAATGTAAGTACTAATACTGGTACACCAAATCCTTCAAATCCAAGTCCTAATCCAGGAACCAATTCAAGTGGCAGCAATACTGGAACAAATGCATCAGCAATTACAGCAAACAACAATCAACTAAGAATTTCACTGTTTAGTTATATTATTGACTGTTGGGTAACCTTCACTCAGGTTTCAGACTCAATGGCTAACCCAACCAGCACTACAACAGGTAATTTTGGGCCTGGGTTTTAAGGGGTCTAATGGCTACTGATAGACGCGGGGTAAATATATTCGATCCACCACCAGGTATGTTAAGATCTGGTTCAATAGTGGACTCTTCTGGCTCGAACTTTCGAGTCCAGTTAACGGAGGTATCTGCCTCTAGAGGAAAGCCCCTTGCTGTATCGGTACCACAAGCATTCCCACTAATAGATAGTACAGGCATGTTTATTGGTGCCTTACCAGCCAAGAATACGCCAGTTACTGTGGCTCAGAGTTTAGGAGGCCAATATCATTTGGTCAATTATGAGCCAGAAAATGATCAAATCATTCCGAATCTATTACCTGGACAGATGTTGATTCAATCGACAGATACATCACGTATTTTATTCGATTCAGACAGTAACATCAATATAGGTTCTGACGCCAATTATATTCATGTCTTTGCCGGTAGTCAAAGATATCCTAAGATGAATTTGATTACTTTCAATTTCGAGAATGAGAATCATTTTAATCAATCATTTCGTGAAATAGGTGGATTAGTTAAAAGAGATTTGCGCCCCAATCCACAAGCGGCTTCCTATAGTGGAAGTACTAAGTTAGAAGATGACAGTTATGACCCTATCTTTTCAATTATAGGATTGGATCCCTCCGCTACAGCTAACGATTTAGTAACGGGTTCTACAAAGAATCCTCCGTTCACAGAGCATCGTGAAATGCTATATGAATTTCAGTATCAGTCCAATGTAGATGATGATAAAACTGAATCTAATAAGTATACAACCACCGCTCAAAATCTGACTATCTACACTACACCAAATCGTCGCAGCAGTCGTGCCGATACAATGAGTCTAAGCTTGGTCGCTCCTAACTTCTTGATTGAAGAGGTTAAGGGTACATCTGTTGATATTTTCGGCAACATTCTAGATATTAACAGATTACCAATACCTGTTGGTCTGAGCCCTACTACAACTTTACGTACCAACGGTACTGTTGCTACTACCAATGCTCAACAATCATTTCTAAATATCAAGGCGCTAGAGCGAAAGAGTATTGCTTTCCACTGGGAGCTAAACGCTAGAAAAGATCCAAATCCAACTAATCAAGGCACTGCCCTAAGTATCAATGATGATAACTACAACGCTAAATTACAACGTAGTAGGTTCTTTATTGATGTGGATAAAGAAGGCCAATTCAAGTTAAACGTTCCAGCTTCCAGTGAAGTTGGTAACGTGCCACTACTGGTCCGCCCTGAGAACTATTCTACTTTCGCAACCACCGATAATAGCAACCCAAATCAACTTTGGTTCTTGCAGAGTGGCCAACCAACTAGCCAAGACGTTTATGTAGATTCCTTTGCTGCGGCTATGACTAGTCCAAGTGGTGCTGCCGTTGGATTCAATACAACATTCCCACACGGCTCCATTACACTAATGGATGCAAACACCAATGCAAATGCTGGACCAATTGATCGTATTAGTCAGTTCGTGAATAATAGTCCTTACAACATCAAACATGGAACAGCTTATCACGACGTTTTACAAACAAACCAAGTACAGAGAAGCCCAGCCACTTTAGGCTATCCAACTGGCACAGTTTCCAACGTAGACCCCAGCTATATTGCCAGCGATCCAGCAACCAATGCTGCTGTAGCCGTTTCTACTATCAATGTCTCTGGACCTGGCGCCAATGCAGGCGGTCGTAGCGGCTCTATTAACATGGATGGCTCTTTGGATTTGAACATTGGCGCAAATACTTCAGATAGACAATCCTTATGGTTAGATACTGCGGGTGGTGTGGTGGCCAATTTAGGCAGGGATCTAAATCAACGTAGTTTAATGTTGAGTATGAATGGACACGCCTTTATTCAAATAGGAGGATTTGGTGTAGCTGGAGATGCCAGATTTACATCACTGGGCCAGGATGGAGCGCTTAATGGTATTCTTGATATTAGAATTGTAAACTCTGGATTCGTTCATTTGATAAGAGTTGACGACCAAGGTTTATTGATTATGACGCCAGGGCGCATCGGCATTCATTCTGGACAGGGCACAACTCTTTCATCCGATGGTGATATTGTAATTGATTGTGAAACATTGACTATGCAAGAAAGAGCGCACAAGAAGATATTTGGTGGTTCTAGCTAAAATAAAATGAAACAATTGAATAAGGGGATCCTAATAACTTGGATATATAAATAAACAATGTCACCATGTTCAGCGAATGACGTATCATTCCCATCACCTTCAGGTCCATCAGGTCCAGCAATTCCACCATTTGGTGTGCCATTTGCTACGCCACCCATTTCTACGCTACCATTCCCAGCTGGATTCCCTGAAGACTTATTAGCTATTCTTAATGAATTACAATTAATAATTCCTCCTGGTACATTAAACCCCGCCCTTAATCCAAATTTCGGGAAAGATATTTTCGATGGTATCATGAAATTGCTTGATCAATTCATGCCATTCTTGATGCTCTATAAATTCTTCTTGCCAGTTCTAAATCTTATCATATGTATTATCGAAGTTTTATGCGCTTTAATGAATCCATTCGCACTCATCAGCGCTATCGATAGATTATTTACACAATGCATTCCAGAGTTCCTTAATTTGTTCCCGCAGTTTGCATTGATTGTAATGATTATCTCTATTTTAATCTTATTGTTACAACTGATTTTATACATCATTGATCAAATTGTACTATTTGTTAACGCTCTTCTAAAGAACATCAACGCTCTTGTTTTGGCTTTCCAAACGGCTAACGCTACCAGCGTAGCTTCCACGGCTAAGAAGCTATCTTCGCTTCTATGTGTTTTCCAAAACATGTTTACTATCTTATCTTTCTTCGATGTTATCATCTCTGTCTTTAAAGATATTTTAGGCTTACTCTTCTCTATTCCGCCGTGTGAAAGCGGCAGCAATAGCAACTGTTGTTCACCTACAACTTGCCCAGCAATTGTACAGACTCAATACACGAATACAACGGGAACGTTCCAGTACCTACCGGAAGCTGGTTTCTTAACTTCATTGCCTGGCGGATTTAACATAGACATAAGAAGTGAGAGTTGGCAACTTTTCGATGCCGATCAAACTATTCCTCAACAGTTTTGGAACATTGTTGATGGATATGATGTTACAACTACACCAAAGCCTATCTTCTTCCCAACTGATGCAAGCTATTCGGCTCAAACTTCTCCAATGCAAGCCGCATACACGCTTGATTTAAGATTATTCTATAATCCAGTACAATGGGGTAGAACCGGGACTGCTCAATACATTAGATTCAAAGACTGTATAATGCAGAAGGTCCCAACTCAAGATCTTCAAAATTATAATAACAGTAACGTATCGGAGCCAACTGGTGTTGTTTACTTAGTTGGAGGTTTGGGTTATTTGGATGATGGTGTCACAGAACTAACTGGTTTCGCATCAGACGGTGTAACTCCAATTACAGATCAGGCAACACTGGAAAACTTCGTTCATATGCCAGGACAATTCTCATTGATTCCTACATTGAATCCAACAGATGGTTATACTTTCCAGGATATGACTTATACATTCAAGCCAAACCTACCAGTCTTGCTTCAAAAGAACTTGGTAACTTTAGGTTGTCAGCCAGCCGTTGCACTTAGCAAGGCTTTCGTGAACAACGTTTTGTTTGCGAACGTCGCTACACAAACTGCTAATTTGCAAGCTATAACGTTCCCAGATCCAGCAGCAGCTCAACAGTGTTTGTTAGCTGCCGTATCTGGTCTACGTGCCAATATGACAACGACTGGTGTGGCTGATTTCCAGGCATCTTCAACTGTCTGTCTGAATAAGTTACAAACTGATACTGTAAATGCTCTTGGTGCAGTTATTAGTGCAGGCTTCAATCCTTGTGAAAGCAACTTCACATTAACTCCATCAACACAATTCACTACCAAATCAATCCTCGTTACCGTTAACCTGAACGAAAATAATGGATTGCCAATTACGTCAAATATTCCGGCCGCTACAGGACAGATATTGGCTAATCAAATAAAGGCGTATCCAACATTTGGTAATGTAACTAACTTCTCATACGACGGCTATCAAGCATTTACGGCTCAAATTACTAGCACCGAAGCAGGCAGTGGTACCATAATGGTTTCTTTCCAGAATCAGATATTGTGCACTAATACAATACCAACAGATGGTTCTTCTCCAACTCATACACTACAAGAACTACCATATACATTCGTCTTCGCTCCATCTATCCTACCACCAACTGGTGAGGGTGATACTCCAGGTGCACCAAGAAGAGATGCTGGTGATTTGGCTAGGGACAGCTCAAATAATGGTGGTGATTAATGGCTACTGATACACCACAGACAAATTTCCAAAGTAATCAAAACTTTGACCCTGACGTAAGACAAATGTACAAACATTTCGTAACTGGTGGTGCCACTGTTGGTGACAACGAACAGGGCCAGAATGTTGGTATCGATGATTTACGAGGACAAATTAGCGTCAGCGTAACCAGTCAAAATACCAAAAACCTACTCGCCGCTCTAAATATCAGTCCCACATCAGAAACTCCAGCTCCCACCACTAACACTTCAACTCCTGTGCAATCAGTGCAGGAAAGTAGATGTCATACTTTCTACAGGATTATAGGTTTTCCAGTGGTCTCTCAGGATCAGGCTACCTTTTATAATCCAGGATTTGATAGTATCAAGGGAGTTAATATCACTCGTAAGATTACTCTTGCTACAAAGATTATGATTGCTGGTAACGTTGGCTCAGCCTTTGAGGCTATTTCGCAGGCCCGTGAGACTTATGCGGCCGGTACCTCGCAGATATTTTCTGTACCAGAATCAGTGGAGGCTGGTGTTTTGGCATTAACTTCCGGCACATATGGTAGTAATGGTAACGTTAACATTCGTAAATTTGCTCAACCATTTTTACAGAGTACGTATGCGTTCGATTTCAATGTAAACAATCAATCATATGCTGCTCCTGGTGATATTCTATCTACCACAAGTTTGGTAGGGGACAAAGAAATTACATTAGCAGATTATCAGGATGCTACCGGCGTTAAACCAAATCCTGGTGCTGGTGGATACAAAATATTGCTCCAACATAGACACATTATCAAACCATTCATGGTGGATCCAAGAATTGACTTCAGTGTCTGGACTGCTGAATCCAAGACTGCTCCCGGAATAGCCAAGAGAATAGCAGTTCCCTTCGTACCAAACGCCAGTTATTTGAAAACCAGCGATACTGGTACTGCCGAGAGACCATTGCTAGAAAAAGTTATTACGGAAAGATTCTCTAGCTTTAACACCGCTACAGATGCTGGTATGGCAACAGCTGATTTGATAAGTTATGTTCAAAACTTCAAAACCATTCAAAGCATCAATATAGGTAGCACACCAATCAGTAACATTTTCACCAATAGCGCGTTCAAAGTATCTCAGCAACAATCATTTGCACAATATCTATCAACTATACAAGCGCTGATGTTTAAACTGGTAGATTCTATGCGTATTATACATGCTAGACAGGGCAGCTATTACTGGCTACCAATCCCATCCATTAGTGGTCCAGAGGGTGGTTCAACCGTAAGAAGTGTGCCACTTAATTCAAATGTCTCCACAGACCTGATGACCATTAATGATTTTGATATTATTAACAATCAGGCACAAGTAATATTGTCCAGCCTAACACCCACTATTGCAACATCCACATCTACTCCAGATGCGGGCGGGTACGCCTTCTCCAACTACAAGCTGACTTTTGACACAAGCACTTCAGATTCAGTGGGTGACTTGAGCACCAGAACGCAAAACAATCTAAATACACAAAGAAATCGACTACTAAGTCAGGCAAGTGATGCTCTCCAAATTGTGGAAATGATTATGGGCGAGTTTAGTGGTTTGGGACTGGCTGATATTGTAGCTGTTATGGGCGCCCTTTATGTTATGCCAGCTACAGACCTTTTAGGATTTTTAGACGATGATGCCATCGTTCGTGCAGAAACAGTTTTGGGGCAGCAATCAGGCTCTTTGCAGTCACAAAGACCGAACATTGCAGATGCTATGGCTTCCTTGGCCAATACGGTCAATGCTTTTTATCAGATTATGGACCAGGTATTTCAGGATTATCTGAACAATAACGCCCTGAACCTTTAATCTGATGATTTACCTAATAATTTTGCATTAAGGTGGAGTCGGTATGTCTTTTGACTTAAAAATTATAAATGGAGACCTTGTTATCAACCAGGGCGATCTTCAGACGGTAAAAGATAGCGAAAAGCTTATCCAGGACATCCTTAAAATTTGTTTAACGGATGTTGGAAGCAACCCTTTGCATCCATCTTACGGTTCATATTTGTCGAGATCAGTTATCGGAAATCCACAAAGTACTAGTGTAATAGTCCAAGTTGCCACTTCTCAGTTAAATACTTGTTTAACAAATCTACAGTATTTGCAGCAATTACAGATAAAATCTTTTCAAAAAGTAAGTGCTGATGAACAACTTGCAGCTATTTTAGGTATATCTGTAGTAAGGAGTTCTTTTGATCCGAGACTTTTCAACGTGAAGGTCAAATGTATTACTAAGGGCTTCCAACCAGTTTCAACTGCTTTTAGCATATCAACAATCTAAGGATAGCTCATGGTTACGATTCGTTCGGTAAATGAAATCATCTCTAACCTGATAGATTTTTTCAGGATGGCTCAGCCTGATTTGGACACCAAACCAGGAACAGTAGCTAGAGATTTATTCATTGAAGGACCATCTTCCCAATTATCACTTCTGTATGATGAATTGCAGGGAGTCTCAAATAAGCAATCCCTTAGACTAGTTGTTGGTACCGACTTGGATAAGTTGGGTAAAAACTTTGGTTTGATTAGAAAGCAAGCCACACCATCTACAGGTGTAGCACTACTCACATTTTCTTCCCTTAGTGCTGCCGTCAACGTTAATGCTGGAGCACCAGTTTACACAGATGGTGGCTTGAGCTTCACTGTATCTAGTGGACTTTCTCTGGTACCTTCCAACATTAATTTTTATCGTTCGGTTGCTACTAAATTTGCGGCTCAATTAGCTTTCGTAGGAATCACAGATCAATATGCTGTGGAAGTAACGGTTACAGCGTCATCTCCAGGATCTTCCGGTAATATTGGCCAGTATACTTTAACAAAGGTCAATATTCCAGGTATAAGTAACGTAACTAACGTGGCTAACTTTGCAGGTGGTACAGACCAGGAAACTGATGCCGCTTTCAGAAATCGTATCCTATCGACTTTTAGCGGTTCCAGTGTTGGAACCAGCTTGGGCTATCTGAACGCAGCCCTGAGCGTAACTGGAGTCCAGGACGCAGTGGTTATTGGCCCAGGTAACCCATTGATGACGCGTGACGGAACTGTCACTGAGGTTATTAACGGAACACTAACTATTGTTTCCGAAGGTTCTGGTGGAAAGGTAGACGTTGTTATTCTGGGAGCAAATGATGTTTCCAATACAGACACCTTTATTTACCAAGACAAAAGCAACGATAACGATCCAACCAGCCCAAAGAACAATTTCGTACTTGGACAGTTAGCATCAAATGCCAACCTAACAATTAACCAGCGAAGAATAACTGATATTCAAAACGGCCAATTGCCAAGTCAACCTGTTGATTCTATAATTCAAGTCACTGGTTCACAGAGCGGATCTAACTTCGTAGAATTCAGTGTAGATGGTTATGGACGTGGTTCTGGTAACTATGAATTAGTCAAGGATACAGGCGTATATGGTGGAAGTCCGTTTGGCTTTGATACATTTGTTTGGAAGAGCAATCAAATAGACTTTCAGGAAGACCTGATCAAAGGTCAGACAAACGGTCAAGACGCTACAACTTTCACGCAGGTTTTACAGATTACCGACGCCCAGCAACAATTGGGTATCACAAACGAAAACAGTACAGTTACCAGCGATCGATCGATCATTCAATTGCTGCACACTCCAGCCACTAACGTTACCAGAGTATTTAATACAAATACAGGTGAAAGATACATTATCACCAACCAAAACTTGGATGCCACTACACCTTACAATAACACTGGCAGAATCCAAATCTCAGGAAATACCCTGCCTTCTCCAAGTAATGTATTACAGGTAGATTATACTTGGATAGTGGATTACGATAGATATTCTGATTTTGACGGCCTGGTCGATACTCAAAATCCAAGACCAGTTACCGATAGCGTTGACTGGGGATATCCTTCTGCTATTCGAAATGAAGTAGTAGAATTTACTGTCAGCCCAGGCAATAATTTCTTCATTGGAACTACTAGCCATCCGGTAGATACTATTATTTCTGCCAACACTTTCTTGGAAGTTGATGGGTACGTTCAGACGGTGCCTTCTGGTATTTATGTCAACCGTATGTCCGTGGTAATTAGTAATTTGGCCATACCAACCAACACCGTTAATTCTGTTACTTGGAATAACTCCAATGTTGAATTATACGATACGGCCCAAAACAATGGAATCTTCTCCAGTGTGGCAGAGGTTGTTGGTATCGAGGTGCTTTACAATACAACTATCATTTTGCCAACAGATACTGTAGCTCAAAATGGAGATAAGGTTACCGCATATCTAAATGTTACCAACGTGTTCCAGTCCACTACAGCTCAGGGAAGCAGCAACGGTACACAAGTTACTATTCCAGCTTCATTGATTGACACGACTGCTGATAGGCTCAATTTGGAGGTTATCTATATAGCTAATGTTAACGATCTGTTTTCAGCAGTCACACCATCTTTGCCAGCAAGTCGTATCGGAAATGGTTATGTGCTCAATGATAACAATGGATTCAATAACTTTAGCATTGTAAACACTTTTAGACGCGAGAATCAAGTTGTTCAGCTGAATCTGAGCAACCAATTTTATGTGGAACTTAATCTTTCTACGTCTGATTATATGTTATCCGCAGATCAGGTACTATCAGTTATCAGACTATCAGATGGTAAAGAATTATGGAACCCAGATAATGAAGGCCAAGTAGTCAATGGTATAGATGGCAACTTTCAGTTAATTTTTACTGGATTTAATACCCCAGCTACTGCTGATAGAGTTTTGGTTATTTATCAAGCCACAGATATAAGAAGATTTCAGCCTTTCAGCTTTAGTAATCAAGTTATCAAGACCTATATTAATCAGCTGGGATTTGATTCTGCCACTAACAGCTTCACTATTCCATTAGTCACCTTCACCTCTCAAGCTAGTGGACTTAATTTTGAAGTAGTAGATGAAAACAGTGATACAGTTTATTTCAGCGTAACTGATGGCTACCTAACACCTATCAGCCCTACGCAGGCTACTTTGAACAGTCTAAAGGTAGTTTTCTCTTCTCTTCCAGATTTAACCAATAAGAAAGTCAAAATTACTGGAGCTACTACTCCTAACAATGATGGTTACTATGATATTACGGGCTACAACGTTAATACCAACAACATCACCATTACTCTTACCTTGAATCATATCACGGCCGATCAGATTTCAGTAATTAGATTGTTGGATGGACAAGAGGTATGGAACTACACTGGAACTATTGATCAGACCAATGATAGGTTATTGATACCCAAGACGCCTAATGCAGCAACTGGTGACACGGTATTCGTCATGTACTTTAACTTCAACAATTTACGTGAAGCACCAACTCGTATCATCGGTACCACTTTGGATCAAGTCATCAATACTGGAGTCATTTCAATAGCTGGAACCACCATGGCATTGGCCGAAAACGTAATTTTCACAGCCACTTCCACGGGCCTTCAACAAGATTTGCAACAGGCTTTGCGTACAGCTTTGAATCTCAACTCCACGGCTAGCCTACCAACCAATGTTAGAATAGCCAAAATTGTTTCAATGGAGAAGGTAGCTACTTATAGCCCAGGTAGCAGTATTGTATTAGAAACTCTAGCTACTTACGACACAATTGGAACAACTATCGCCAACAACTTGTATTTTTCAAACACGATGTTGTCCAATCCTAGTTTGTCAGCCACTGAATTCATTTTGCCAAGCACCACCAACAATACTATGGTTGTGCCTACAAATAATCTACCAACACTGGGAGATCAAATTCAAATAACCTTCTATTATACAACTGATAATGATTCTGAAAATCTATCATATACTAGAATTGGTTCGTTATATACTGATAAGAAGTTTGCCCTTATTAACCAAATTTATGTAAGCAGTGGTTTCCAAACTTCCACCTCAACTAAGTTTACTGCAACTTCGTTTACAAAACCAAGTGTGGGCGCTAGGTATACAGTTTTCTATGACTATCTAGCTCCAAAACAAAACGAAAGAATTCTAATACAGTACAACTACAATCAATTGATATCAACCGCTACTTTTACTGTAGAAAATAGCCGCCCAATCAATGCCGATGTACTTGTTAGAGCAGCCAAGCTAGTTCAACTCAATCTGACCATGAACGTGGTTATCGATCAGAGCTTCTTGAGTACCCAAACAACTGTGCTTCAGAATTTGCGTAATCAATTGGTGTCGGCTTTAACCAGCACTACTTTGGGCCAAACTATAGACCAAATTACACTTATCAATATAGCACAAGGTGTTCAGGGTATAGATAGAGCAAGAATACTAGCTTTCAATGTTGCGGGTGAGTCCGGACAGGTTCTCAGCATCACTGCCAATGAAGACCAGTACTTCCAGCCACTTACCATAACCATCAACACCGAATCCATATGACAGCTATCCTTAGAATCGTTAACGTAATAATCAATAGTAGCTCTAGTATCGACGTATTTTTTACGGAAGATCTAACTCAAAATTTGGTTCCAGCTAACGTTTCCATACTTTCACAAACTGCTAATGTGCCTGATTCACAGGTTTTACAGGTTACTGTAAGTACCAATGTCTTATCTATTACCTGTCAACCGTTGATTCCATACGCAGCCTACTATTTACAATTTCAGTCAACACCCAACAATCCGTTCATCTCAGTTAATGGCGATGCCAAAATTTCTCAAGATGGAGTTTCTAACAAATTCCTAATCACTGGTCCATTACAGTCAGATAATCCAGTCATGGATTACTTGCAATCCTTTTATCAGAATAACATTTATAATGCCAGTGATACCACTACTATAATCAATGGATATCTACAATCTATCGCTGTCAACTTTTCCAGAGCCCTTTATGATATTAGACAGAGTAAAAATGAAAACTATCTGTCATTCACAGTAATTGATGAATTACACACCAGAGGAGAAGGTGCTTTTGACAGATTGTATGAAGAGGCTGCCTATGATATTTTTAGAGTTGGTTATGCGCCAACCAATGCAGCCGTAAATACATCTTTCGTCTTTACTGACTTTCCATACTTTCCAGTTACATTGCAGAGACAAATAGTTACAGAAGCCAGTGTGCCAAGCTCCAATAATGAAAATGGCACTTTCAATATAAACACGCTAACTTTCAACCTAAAGAATAATCCAGTCACTAAAGTTGATAGCATAGTGTTTACTCTAACTACTGCAAATCCTGTCTATACCTACAACATTCAAGATCTAGGATATCAACTCTTAGACTCTACATTCGACCAGGCTTATGCGTCTAGCTATTTATTGTTGGAACCTAATCAAGTTAGGTTGAATAGCGCTATTTTGCAGGACCCAAATTTTTCACTGGATCAAATTTTCAGCATTACTATTCAATACGAGTATAAAGAACTTGGTATTGAAGTGGACGAAACCACGGTAGAGGTTTTTACTACACTACAATCTGTAAGAGAAGTTCTGCCACCAATTATCAACATCTTCAGTTTGCAGCACGCTCCAATAACGGACGCCAGTAACAATATTCCGACACTTGGTGGAGTGGTATTCACAGATCCAAACTCTAATACCGGCGCACCACATCCAGCTTTTATAACTGAAATTCCATTCAGTTTGAGTGCATTACCATCTGTACCAGGAATCTATTCTATAGATTATCCTACAGCAACAGTTTATGTATACGGCGCAAGCTCAACCAATGATGGTACAGGCCCATCTCCCCCACTAGCTACCTATTACTATAGATTTACCTATGTTTCGCAGGTCGATTATGTATACGATCCCGATTCATTGGAGCTTGTAGCGTTGCCACTTGGTAACTTACTAAACTCCCCTGGCACCATCAATTTCAACTACGAACAGGTTCTAGTTCCTGGCGTCGATTATGTAGCCGATTCCCACATTGAATCCATCAATGAAAGAATTCTAAATAATCTAAATGCGCTCAATGAACTAACTACCCAAAACTCTCCAATCACTAATGTGTTTCAAATTTATAATGAAACTTCTGGAGAAATTTATCTATTGGATAGATGGAACGACAATAAAGTCTACTTCAAGTTCAATAAGCCGCCCCGTGTTTTGCAGGAAGTTGGGGAAAGAGCTACTTTTGCAACCGTTTCAAATGAATTGCTAGGAATCAATGCTACATCAACTAACGGTGGTGGCGTTAGGATTTTTACTATCTTCTTAGCCAATAACACAATCATCAACTCTTCACAGGACGGCATTGCCGCTTCCTTTAATACCAGTTTGATCTTCACTGACGGTAATGTATTCGTTACTGAAATTTGGTATGATAGAGAGTTCGACGCTGCCTTCAATATAAACAAATTATCTGTTGGTCAATATACTGTTGACTATGAGAATGGCATCATCTACGTAGCCGTTTCTAATACACAAGACAATGACATAGGCACTGCTACATATAAAATGGATAGCATTGTACCTGACTTCCCACATATTATTAGCGTAGACGATATTTACTATCAAATCAGTGTTCTCAATCCAAAGAACAAACAGTTTTCTTACATATCATTTACAGATGGCGCCATAGTTCCAGCTAATTTAGATGTTTCGGACGAAGCTTACCTCAACAATGTTACATCATCTCCATTTCAATTAATCAATGGAATGGTGGGAGCTTTCGTAGATGGCACATTTGTACCTGGTGTAACTTACGCCGTCAAATTTGTACGTAGCGTGTACGAGTTTAATGATCTAACTCACAACACTAACCCTATCAACTTTGCTTTCGTCAGTACTAGCAATAATTTTAACATCACAGTTGGTTCTATTAACAAACAATCTTTTGAGAGCGTGCAGTTTGATGGAACTAATTATTTCATTACACTAAATGAAAATATTCCTTACTTATCTCCGGACATTCAGTACACATTTAGTGTGGTCAGAGTTTCAGACTCTCAACAACTTTGGAATGGTTCTGGAACTATAGTTCCTGGTAACCCGCTCAAGTTGATTTTGCCTGGAATAGGATCTCCACATCTTGGCGATCTAGTTGATGTTACCTATTCTTTTACCATTAGCCAAGCTGCCAGAGTAATTGTGGATTATAACAAGGGAGATTTCTTTGTTGATTACACCTATTTGGCTGATGAAATTTTGGTTAGCTACGAATACGGTGATAACGTACTAGATTTCAGTCAGAACACCAATCTACCTACTGGAACACAGTATTATGTTTCCTACAAAGCTGGTGCTCTACGTGATGCCTTGCTACAAAACTTTGGAACACTCGTTAACGTACCTGACTTGTCAACCTTTGATTTGAGCCTAAATAGAGAGCGTTATCGTGAAGCCCTGCAAGCCGCACTATCCTCCTTTATTCAAGGACCAACAGTTGCTGCTATTAAGAATTTGGTACAGATAATTACCCACATAGAACCTCAACTAATTGAATCAGCATTTGAGGCTTGGTCACTGGGTAGTGGATTACTATTCCCGGCCGGTATACAAACAACTGGAAGTTTTCAATTATTGTCGGCACATTTTGGTAATGGTGTTTTGATTGATCAGCCCGATCAAACCATAACCATGCCAATCAATTCAAATATTAGATTGGAAGAGGGCACCTTTGAAACTTGGGTTTTGCCACAGTGGAATGGTTTGGATAATGATGCCGCTCTCACGTTCACCATTACTAGAAACAATTTACCTATTGACGCATTCAGAGTATTTATTGGTGGTTCGGAATATCACCCAACCATTACTAATGGCTCTTTTACAATTACTAAACAGTCTAACGTAACCGGAAATCCAAATACGAATAAAGACGGCATCTTCATTTATTATGCTAATGACATGTCTGGAAATTTCCAGCGTTGGTACCTAGAGGTCATCGATGGCTATGTGTCTCCTAACAATAATACTTACAAATTCACAATTGCCTCCAGTGGTAAATTCTATGATGTTAAACCTCTTAGTGTCGTTAAGCCAGCTAACATGACTACCTTTACCGGTACCAACAAAGTCACCATGACAATTACACCGCTCATGGATGGCTATGGTATCGATGAAGGATTAACTTTCATATCAGATCTAGAACATTACATCTTAGATTTTGGTTTGGAACAGGATAGAAGCAGATTCTCTATTTACAAAGATCCTAGTGGATATTTGAACTTCCGAGTTTATGGAAGAGATCGCAAAATGTATATGGTCAGTGCCGATGTTTCATCTTGGAAAGTCAACCAAGCACACATGGTTGGTGCATCGTGGAAACTCAATACTAGAAATAACCGTGATGAGATGCACCTCTTCGTAGACGGCCTAGAAGTACCAAACATTATAAAATACGGTCAAAAGCTACAACCGTATCTGCATGAGAAGTTCAGGACTGTCGATCCAGAAGAGGTTGTGGGATTGGCTACCCGAGACATTGTTGGTTCCGACGATTTAGTTACTACAGCTGGCAGTCCGGTTGTAACTTCTAGTATAAACTTTAGCGCATTCCATATCTTCGTGGGCGATCCTATTTTCATCAATGAAACTGGATTTTCTACAACGGGCTACACGATTGAATCTATCAACGGACAGACGCTATCTCTTAATGCTCCTATGCCATTGAGTTTAACCAATGGTAAGTTCTCTGTCAATCAAACTCAATATTTTATCACTTCAGAAATTAACATCGTACCAAATATTGCCGTTTCCACTATTCACACATTCATAGAAGGTAGTGATTTATCAGGAACAGCAGGTAGCCCTAATGTTTCCTCTGGAACTAATTTTACAACCAGTGGTGTTGAACCTGGGTACTCAATTAGAATCGTAGATGGATACTCATCACCAGTTGTCTATACAATTGTACAGGTAGCTGGCAATACTCTTACCATTACAGATTCTTTACCAGTTAATCTGTTGAATGCGACATACTATATCTATTCTAATACTGAAAATGAAATACCTGGCGTCCGTGCCCTTGATCCTGCCTATAGTATTAGTCAAGATGCTAACTTCGATAACGTACTAACTATTTTCAATGATGTATTCGCTAATGATTTAATTCTTGTTAGAACTTTGGGCCTTAACTTCCGTGATATCAGCAAACAGTATTATGTTTGGAGCAACCAGGTGGAAAATGTTTTAATGACTCAACTACCTCCTCCAATTGATTTGGATCAGGCGGACATCACTAGGATCATTTTACCATCTGTAGCTATTGGACCGGCCAATTCTACTTTGATTAGTGGAGTATTCGTTTCCAACCAACTGCCGACTGCACAGCCTTCCAATTCACAAACTGGTAGAAGCATTCAAGCCACAATTAGTGGAACTAATGTTGACTTTACCACCCCAGTTGAAGTTACTATTCATGGTGTGACTGGTATCACCACAATTACTGAAACTATTACATTTACCGATTATGGCACTTTAAATTTTGCTAACCTATATGTTCAAGTCGACTACATACAAGTAAATGCCAAACCACTCAATTCATCTAAAAATGTTTTAGCTATTGTTGTTGAAGAAAGATATCCTATCACCTACAGTGAATTCGATGAATTGGTTCCAGTGGTTAGATATAGCTATCCAATTAATGCTGGTTACAATTTACAAACAGATGGTTATGATGGTTACAGTTTCGTTAGAGACGGATACAACTTCTTTAGCGGACTTGATATTGGTAATTATTTGGTTATCAATTCACCAGCTTCGGTGGCAGGTTATTACATAATCACCGGATTGTCAACTGATAGACATGGTATCAGTATACAGTCAACTGTTGCATCTGTCCCAACTCCTTTGCCGCAATTTACAAATGGAGTTTATCAAGTACTTAATGTGACTGCGTACCGCAGTGGATTGCAAAACGGATTCTTTACTTTGGAAATGTCTGATTTGCCTGGCCAGCCTTATTTCTTAGATCAGGGAACGTATGAATTAGATTATTCGACTTATGCTAGCATAAAGTTTGATCATCTCAATGGCAACATCTACTTTGGTAGTGATTTCATGGGCAACAATCAAGCTAATTCAATTTTGAACCAGGCAATTAGCTATTCTATCATGTTGACTGATACACGAATTGGAGAAGTAGTAATGGCTAATAGTTTATCTATTACCAAAGACTATAACTCACTAACTCCTATTCAGCCGAATGCCAATATTTTGTTCCTGATTAGCTTTAATAATTTTCCGTTCACTAACAGTGCTAGCTTTTATTCTAACACGAACGATGACCATATGCACTTCCAATCTGATTGGGTTGTTAACGATAATTTCGGACAGAGCATAGTAATACTGGACGAACCTATTTTAGTTCCTAATACCGGAATACTTGATACTAGAAAACAAGGCACCATTGAATTCTGGATGAGCCCAATATTTGATACTGCTAATGATCCTAATGTTAGATACTATTTCGATGCCTACGGGGCTGTTGTAGAAGAGGTTACCAGTGTCAGTAACGTAGCTGTCAAAGTATCAACACCGGCCAGCCAAATTTTGAAAGTCACTCTAACCAACGGTAACCAGAAGATTGATTATTTTGCTGGTGGTAAGCTAGAAATAGATACTCAAAATGCTATTCAAGAAGATAGCGTCAGTATTGGTACCAGCACAGTTATCGTGTCGGAACCAATTCTACAAGTGATTACAGTAAAAATAGCTGGAGACTTTACAGGAACAGACTATTTCGATGGTGGATCAATTGGTACTGATATGAAAACAATCTACTTGGGTAAAGTGTTACCAGTCCCAAATTTGAATTTGATTGTGACATATCAGAGTACTCTTAACCAGAATACACATTTTAATACGCAAGTCATTAGACTCAATAGAGCACTACCGGCACAAAATTCTCAAGTAACAGTCACTTACATACCAAGCGGTTTGCAGGGAGACAGAATATCTATATTTAAAGATGAATACGGTTACATAAACTTCGGGATTATAGCTTCTGGTACCGATTTCGTAATCCGAGCACCAACTCGTTGGGCAAGAAATACCTGGCATAGGGTCAAAGCTAGCTACATGATAAATGGTGGTATGGGCAATGACGAAATGAGACTGTTCCTCGATGGATATCAATATACTGATGTCCTGTTCGGTTCAGGTCTAATCTTTGGAAAGTTTCCATTTGTCATGGGTCAAGTTAACGTTGGTGATGGTTATGCTTTGATTAGTAGTATTACCTTCAAGGACCCAATTAATGATTTGTTTATTGGAACTGATTATACACAATCAAATCCAATCTTCACTTTACTGGATAATTTCCGAATCAGCAACATCTCTCGTCCAATTTATGCACCTTATGGTGAGCCAATTGATGTCAACTACAGCAACAACTTGAGTACTGTCTTCCCAGTGACAGCAGACTTGTATACTACGTACCTGATGAATTTCGATACAATGATCGCTCTAAATACCAATTTTGCTACGTTAGTTGATAGAGAAACTGGTGCTTTTGATTTTACCCTTAATATCTTCGATTCTTTTGGTATAGTTAGTAGTAGTGCCCAAGTACAACAAGTATTGGAAAACCTTATTAATATCCTGAAACCAGCAACCAGTCAGGTGTTTATTAAGTATATTACCTGAGAGAAGCAATGACAAAACGCGCCCCAGTATCAGTACAAAGACCAATTTGGTATGATTCACAGCAGGTGGATGAAACAGATATGAATTCTGAGCAGACCGCCAATGTTACCATTGAGTCTTCTACTATCGATAATCATGTTGGTAACGGCGTTTTGCCAGAAGACCTGGTAAATCATGTACTTTTCGATTCCTCTCTGGCCGTAGGATTCTTGGACGGTTTGGCTATCCAAACACAAAGTCAGCCTTCTGATAACAACTTTGGTAACCAGCTAGCCATCACTCTGAGCAATTCAACGGCTTCGGGTAAACGTCAAGTCAAGGTATGCGTCATTGGATTGGATTTTAACAGCGCTCTCCAATATGAAGAGTTTTACTTTGAGACCAATGAGACACAGGTAAGTAGACGTCACTTTACTGAAATTTTGGTTCTTCTATTTAATGACTTCATTGGCGATCCTGATCTGTCTTTTAATTTAGGTGGTCGAATTGTTATTTCTGAAGCTAGTCCAATGACTCTTTCTAGAGATGTCATTATGATCGCTCAAGATCAACAGCCTAATCTATTTTTTAGAGACTTCTTCCTAGATCCTTCCATTAGCCAACTAACATTACAGGCAATGTTGCAAGCTGCAATGCCACTGTATAACGTAACCGATTTGAATATTTACACCGAGCCATTGGATAACTTGGTTTTGTCAAGTGGAGATGTGACTACACAAATTGGCCAAAAGTTTCAAGCTACGACTAACAATATTGAGAAAGTAACTCTATTACTATCGGTCAGAAACCTTAGTGCAGGTCAACAAAATAATTTAGTCTGGACTGGCGATATCATAGTCAGCATTTATCCATTGCAGACAACAATAGATTGTCCAACTGATTTAGTACCAAATCAAGCAATTCAATTTTCGCCATCCAATATCCCAATTGCCCAAATCAGCTACAACTATAATAGTTTGCTAGCTGCTGGTACATTGTTGGATTCAGTTCCACAACCAGTAGATTTCGTATTCAGCAATAGCTCGGTAGCTGGCGGTAACGTAATGACCGTTGGACAGTATTACGCCGTTGCTATGAAGCGTTCTGGTGCGGCTAATCAGTGTGATATCCTATTGGCTGTAGGTCAGGACTTAGTTCCAAATTCTGAAATTACGACGTTCTCAGGTAATCTATGGGTTGATATTCCAGATGAAGACTTATGGTTCAGAATTTGGACAGATGCTGCTAAGGTATCTGATGGTCAAGCTTATGACCAGGGTAATGGAGTAATTATCCCAAAAACCACAACCGATCCAACCACACAAGCTACGATCGATTATATTTTCGGACAACAAGAATTCGTTGGCGGTGATGTTTTTAGTGCAGTACTGGCAGCCGTTACACAAGATTCTGATCCAGTACCCGATCAAAGAACTGGTAATCCGGTCGATTCTCGTCAACAGTTTGTTCCTCAAGTTACTTTATTGAATACCATTGACGTTACTAATCTAGAAAATTCTTCCGAGCCACTTATTTTGGGAGCAATATCTGACAGGAACATCAAATTCTTCGATCCAAGTCAGGCTACAAGCAACGCTCCATTATTCAGTGCGACTATGGCTAAGGATGAGTTGCTCATTAGAATTGTAGAAGATCCTACTGATGCAGTCAGATTCAATACACAAGTCAATGCTTTGGTTACAAGTTTATTAAACGGTAACTTAGTTGGAGCAGAAATTATTCCAGATGCTAGCAAGCCAACCGCTTTCTATAGAATAGCTGGTGCCAGACTATGTTCCATGATTGTGGGAGATGTTGATGGTAATGGTATTATCGATGATAACGATTTAAACTTACTCAATAGCTTTTTAGGTTACAACCTCAATGTTGGTTTGCCAGCCCACACAGTAATTACAACTGATGGTTACACCACAACTTTCACAAACGGTTACCAAACCCTAACTCAACCATTTTCTAACTTATTCAATATTAGTTTCCAATTGATTGATCCAAACGATGGTTACGTGGTAGCTCATGGTAGTGATGGTGTATTGGTAGCCAATCCAACTGATCCAACATTAGCTCAATTTACTAGTGCCAGTGTATCATTCGTTGACATCATCGGTCTAAGCTCTTATAACTTAGTTATCCTAAGCAATGGGGCGAATGAAGCTGATTGGGGTGGTTGGGTAATTACTGCTTTAGATTCAACTGCAGACGTATTGACTCTTCAAAAGATCTACCTAACCGGTGACACTATTGCTCAAATGTTGAGAGCTGATATTGATGGTGATTTTGCTATTACTTTCTCTGATGGTTATCTGTTGGATAGCTACATCGAAAGAGTTCAAAATCCAGTTATTCCTCCTCCATTATATCCTGCTCCAACAACTAATCCGTATAATAAGATTGGTACTAGATTTAATGTAATTAGACTGAGACTAGAAGAATTTGTTGACAGAGCAGACGATTACGCTTCAGATCCAAATACACGTGCCCAATCCGTGCATCCAATACAAGACATCTTTGATGGTGATGGATATTTCGCCAGCCACAATTTCTATACTGGTCCATCCCAAATGATATTTATGCAGCAATTAATTTGGGATCCTACTTTGGTAGTAGCTAGCGCTCTGCCTAGACTTGTGCCAGCTGTATTTACTTCAGAGACTGGATTCGTGCAAAACTCTTGTACCATCGAGGGTGTTCAGTGCAACGTTTATCCAGTGGTACAGCCATTTGATCCAGGACGAGTTGACTTCTTCGTGCCAAATAATCTGATAATTGGAGAGGGTGGAGAACTTCAAAGACCAGATGGTGATTTCTATAAGGTAGACTTTGAAGTTGGAAGCATTGTTCTAGAGATTCCAGATGGATTATTTGGAACTGAAAGAACCATCGATATTATGACAGACTTCATAGTTGACTATACTGGAAATGGTGCAACACGTCTAGGATTCCCTTCAATGAGATTCGCAGACTGTTCTTTCGTCACCGCCAATGCTTTGGCCGATGATCAAATTAGATTCTCTGTTGCCGTTCAGTCCTTCTCTCCTAATATAAACGGTGAAAGTTCTGACGGATATTTCGGAGCTATCGTTGATGGTAAGATGGGCGTCAGTATGGATTTCGATACTGGATTGCTAACTCTAAACTTCAGCAATTTGTATCAAGATCAAGTACTACAGACTTTGAGTACCAAAGTACAAGTTAACGTCTTCCTAAAGAAGGGCGGATTCAATAACCAAACTCTATTTGTGGATTCTACACAAGTAGGTAACATATTGAATTTGATCAGCATCTTTAGCGGAGCCAATGTCGGCGGTCCATCAGCTTTGGTAGATTTGCAGAACGATATAGCTCCAGATAGTATTCTACCAATTTTGAATGGTGGTACTGGACTGGATAACGTAGGTGCTTTTGGTACTGTATTAACGAGTACCGGTAGTGGCGTCAGTTATCAATTCGTAACAGCTGCTAGTGTGGAGTATAATCCGGCTAGCTCAGCAAATTGGAATAATAATCCTCCAACAACTATTCAAGCGGCACTGGATCGTATTGCGGCTATGATAGGTCCAATTACATAATAATTTCGGACCTTGACAGATAATTTTTAAAGTTATACTATTACGCACGGGCCAGAGTCCAAATTTATTCCTGATATAGAAGCCTCTATGAAGATTTGTTGGTTTGGATTTCTTGGTAGAAATCATAGTTGGTCTATTGTTGCGCAAAACCTATCCAGAGAATTTATTAGGATGGGGCATCATGTTGATCTTTTTTCCACTAATGGTACTGACCATTTCCCCGAAGACTTAAAACCATATCTCAAGGGAGTCGCTGAAGAAGACTTCGTCATTACCCCCGAAAATTATCACAAATTAGTTGGCTCTAAATTAGATCCACAATATGATATGCAGATGTCATACACGGCACTTCGTAATTTTTGTCATTTTTTCGTACGTGGTGAAAAGAATAGATTTGGTATTTGGAACTACGAAACGACAATTCTGCCAAAAGCCTTTGCTAAGTATTATCGTTGTGTAGATAAGGTGTTACCTTCTTCACAGTTTTCTAAAAAGATTTTCACCGATAATGGAATGCCGGCTGACCATCAAGTGGTGGTACCTCACGGTATTTATCTAGAGCGATTTATGAATCTCGGCAAATATCCTTTGAAGACTAAAAAGAAGTACAAGATACTAGCCAATATTGCACAGCCTCATTTAAGAAAGAATATACCTGGTTTATTAAGGGCGTACGGTAAGGCATTTACCAGTCAAGACGATGTTTGTTTAGTCTTGAAGGTATCTCGTAAAAGTCCACAACCAGGATTCGATGTACCGTTCAATGACATTTTCAATCAATGGAAGAAGACTTTTCCAAAACATGCAGAAGTTGAGATCATTGATAAATTCATAACTGATATTGAGCCACTGTATAACGCATGCGATGTAGTCTTTACCATGTCCCACGCTGAATGTTTTTGGATGCCAGGACTGGAAGGATTCGCTGCCAATAAGATTGTAGTTTCCCCTCGTTATGGTGGTCAATTGGATTTTATGAATGATGATAACTCTATTCTGATAGATGGTAAAGAAATGAGAGCCGATTTAAGGATGCAATATTGGGAACCATCATCATTCGCTAAGGTATTTAATCCTGATGTTGATCAGGCTGCTACTAAGTTGAGAGATGTTATCAAAAACTATGATGACTATCTCAAAAAGTTTTCGCCTAGTATGCAAGAGTTGGTACAAAAATATACTTGGGAGAACGCAGCTAAACAAATAATAGGATTGTGCAAATGACATTTACAGTAAAAGAAAAGATTGGTCAAGCCATCGTTAATCCACGCGGCATTTGGAGAAAACTTAGTATTGTTATTCCAATTTTCAATAAATGGAATTTTACCAAGTCTTGTCTAAAGGACCTAATTAGACTGCCAGATGATCATGAGGTTATTATCATAGATAATGGTAGTAGTGACGAAACCAATAAAGAACTTGTTCCGTTCTGCAATGAATTACTTGGGCAGAATCCAAATCAATGTTGGATTAGGTGTGTCCAAAATACTGAAAATACTTTCCATTCCAAAGCCTGTAATCAAGGTTACAAAATGGCAAATGGTGACAACATTTTGTTCCTAAACAACGACGTTAAAGTAAGGCAAAACCACACAGATTGGACCAAGGTTATCACAGACGCTTGCGCATCCACCAACGGCTTAGTCGGTCCAACTATGGGTCAACTGGATAAGGATTTGAATTTCGTTAAAGAAGCAAATGAACAGCTTACTGGTAATTCTTACTTAGGTGGATGGTGTATTGCTGCCAAAAAAGATGTTTGGAAACAACTTGATGTAGACGGAACTGACCAAATTTGGAATGAAGAGTTTCCATTCTATTTCAACGATACAGATTTAAGCTTTCGAGCCCGTAAGAAACAAATTCCTCTAACCGTCGTTTCTTTGCCAGACATTGTTCATTTTGGTAAGATATCAGCCGCCCAAATAAATATTCCTAAATTATACAAAGAAGGAAGACAAGTCTTCGTTAAAAAATGGGGTAATCGATAATCGATCATGGAAGAGATTGTAGTCGGAAAACTAAAATTCACCAAATGGTATTTGTACCAAACCAGTATTACCAAAGATGAATGGAGACGCGATTGTCGTATTGATGCTGAAGAGGCGGTAAAGTATCCTGATAACCATGTGATTCTGATACGAGAAAAGGATATGAAGCCAGGAGCGAGTCTTGAAAGCATCGCCAGGGCACCATTCTTTTATAGGGTTAATTTTCATGGCAGCGAGGCACGTAAGTTTGCCCCTTATTTTGACAAATTTGAGATTAGAGAAGACTTTAGCGATGTCGAGAGTGCCAAGAATTGTGTAGATAATGCTTTGCTTAGACTCAATAAGTTGATGATATTCACGTGAGGTAAATATTATGCCAGAAGGCCCCGAAGTTAAATTGAGTGCGGATTTGATTAGACCATTGGTAGTAAATAAAACATTAAAGAGCGCCCACTCTACGGCAAATAGTAGATACGGCGATAGTAGAAATGGGTATTCCAGCGAATTGGGGGAATTTGGAAGATTTCAAGATTTTACTATGGACACTAAAGTACTGAGTGTCGATGTTCGTGGTAAGTTTATGTACTGGACTTTTACTGATAACTGGTACATGTCTTGTACCTTCGGTATGACTGGTCAATGGTCACCTCAAGAAGGTAAACATCCCTGTTTCATTTTTGAATTCACTGACGGCTCAAAAATGTGCTTCAATGATCACAGACATTTTGGTACGATTAAGTTTACCAACAATCCGCAAGCTATTATGGATAAACTGGATGAGCTGGGTTGGGATCCTTTGTCGATGCATTTGGTAGATAATATTCCGTGGCTTAAGTCCAAGCTGTCGCGGACTGGGAAGCCAATTGCTGAAGTTTTGATGGATCAAAGCGTTTTTGCAGGAGTTGGGAACTACATCAGGGCCGAAGCGTTATATCTATCTAAGATTTCACCATGGCGACCTGCTAATTTGCTGACCCCTGATGAAATTCTTCGACTTGGCCAATCAGTTGTTGGTGTAATGAACGAATCTTATCAACATCAAGGCGCAACCATTAGCACCTATAAAACTGCTTACGGTGAAGATGGTAACTACTCTACTCTATTCAAAGTTTATGGACAGAAAAAAGATCCATTGGGCAATGCAATTATTAAACAGAAGACACCAGATAAAAGAATAATTCACTGGTGTCCAAGCGTGCAAGTATAAAGGTGTTTCATGTCTCCCACATTAGTTAAAATTCTCGTAGCTGTTGGCGCAATCGTCACTTTAGGTGCTCTAGCATTCATTGCTTACACCCAACACGAACTCAAGGTTCAACAGACAGCAATCCAGACTCAGATTGTTCAACAACAACAATTGGTAGATGGAATTGTTAGAAGCCAAAGTCAATACGCCACCAAGGATGATATGGCCAATTTTGCTGCCGCTAATAATATCAACCTGAAGGCCATTCAAGATAACTTGAGCACGTTAAATTCTCAGCTGGCTGCAATCAATATCATTACTGCAGATAGCACTGGACAGACAGTGGGTAATTTGCCCAGCACTAGTGTTGGAGGTAAGAACCCTAATCCAACCACTGCGCCAGTGTGCAAAGACGGAACAACTTGCCCAAACACTGATGCATTTGGATATCAGTTGGCAACACAGAACTTAGCACTGAATGAAGATTTTGCTAATGTCAAAGTTCCAATTGGCACTGTAGGTTTTAGTGCCTGGCAGCAATCTCCATGGAGCATCAACATTGCTCCAAGAGAATACAACGTAGATACCGTGGTTGGTGTTGATGAAAACCAAAGACAGACTTTCTACAACAAATTTACTGTCAAAGTGGGTGACAAGGATTACGATATTCCAATCAAGAATGCTACCACCAAACAACAGTATCCATCTCCTACCTTTAGCTTCTGGAATCCAAGACTCCTGTTGGGATTAGATGGTGGTATCAATATTTCCCGTCTTACCGGAGAAATTGTCCCAAGCGTAAATCTTGGCATCATGTCCTATGGTCAATATAAAACAACCCCCGACTTCTCTATTCTAGAAATAGGTCTTGGGTATGGGGCGATTAACAAAACTGGTGAGTTGATTATCACACCAGTTGCGTATAATATTGGCAAAAATCTATTTTCGCCTCTAATGAATAACACTTACATCGGAGCAAGCTTTATGGTTGGAACTGATGGAAGCATGGGGGTCATAGGTGGCCTCAGAGTAGGATTCTAATGTTACATATTCTAACTTTAACTTGGAATGGTTCTGACAAATTATCCAAGCTGTATGATTCTCTTATGCCAGCTTTAGAAGGTGTGAATTATCGTTGGCTAATTAAAGATAATGCTTCTAAAGATGATACAGTTGCTAAAGCTTCTGCCTGGCAGGGTAATATTGAAGTTATCCCTTACAAAGATAATAGACAAAACTTTTCAGAGGGATGTAATTTCCTATTTCATGCTGCTAAGCCAAGTGATAATGACTTTATCATGCTACTCAATAATGATATCATCTTCAATGATAAAGAGTCTATCAAGAATATGCTGGCCATTATTCAGAAAGACAGTTCTATAGGTGTAGTTGGTTCTAGACTATTGTATACCAATACAGATACTCTGCAACATGCGGGTGTTGTGTTTAGTCCGGCCTACAAAACTCCAATGCATTTCCGTGCAGGTCAGAAGACAGACAATGACGCATCTCGTAACAGAGAATTTCAGGTTGTTACCGGAGCTGTTTGCATTACTAAAGCTGATTACTTCAAGAACGCTTTTGATAAAAATAAGTCGGGCGTCAAAGGTATGGATGAAAATTATCATTGGGCATTTGACGACGTAGATCTGTGTCTATCTATCAAATACAACATGAACAAAAAAATTGTGTATTGCGGAAAGACCAATATTTTTCATGAAGAAAGTGCCTCTTTGAAAAAGAATCCAACTAACAAATTATTTTTGTCCCACAATCTTCAATATCTTTTTAGAAAATGGGATAACCGATATATGATTGATCAGGACACCTACAATAAGGATCCTAGACATAATCTCTATCGAGATTAAACTGGAGACAGATGAAGAAAGTACTTGTCACAGGTTCATGCGGATTTATTTTTGGTAATTTTATTCGTAAAGCTATCTACGATCAAAATCAGAAAAAACCACAGGACAGGAATTATACATTTACGAGTGTGGATCGTGTAACAGCGAATGCTCTCAACTCAATGTATTGGAACAAGAACCACATCTTTCATCCGGCAGATATTCGTGATGCCCACGTCATGGATATTATCTTCCAATTTGAGAAGCCAGATATCGTCATCCATGGAGCGGCTGAAACCTTCGTGGATACTTCATTGAAGGATCCTAATTCCTTCGTGACTTCCAACGTATTGGGAACCCAAGTCATAATCAACTGCTGTCTAAAACACCAGGTTGAAAAGCTAATTTATATTTCTACAGATGAAGTCTATGGTCAACTTACCAGCGATTCTGAGCCTGCCTGGACAGAAGAATCGCCCCTCAATCCTAGAAACCCCTATTCAGCCACAAAAGCAGCCGGGGAACTGATGGTAAAGGCCGCTCACCAGACGCATGGGTTAATTTATAACATTACCAGAAGCTCTAACTGCTATGGACCTCGCCAATTGCCTGAAAAGCTGATTCCAAAGGCTATAAAGTGCGTGTTGAACGGCGAAAAGATTCCAATATACGGCAAGGGCCAACAGATTAGGGATTGGACCTACGTGGCGGATAACTGTTCGGCTTTAATGACTATTTTGGATAAAGGCGCCCCAAATGAAATTTATAATATTTCAGCCAAGCAAGAATTCACCAATATAGAGACCATCCAATCCGTTTGTAATGCGATGAGCAAAGGACACGACTTGATTTCATTCATTGAAGATCCAAGAGGCGGACACGATTTTAGGTACTCTATCACTACTGATAAAGTCCAAAAATTGGGATGGAAGCCCTCTTACAAATTCAAAGATGGTATTAAGGATACAGTACAGTGGTACTTAGACAACCAGTGGTTTTTGAAGTGATATAAATAGGTCGCAAGGAGCAATAATGCCAGCTACGTCAGTTACAGAACAGGGACAAAAAGAAGAAGTAGTGGACGATGTGTCCAGTGTAGAAGTTAAATCAGAAGATGCGGTAGATGCCAGCAAAATGGCCGCGCTAAAAGCTAAAAATCAAGCCAAGCAACAGGAGAGTAAGATGGCTGCAAAAATTGTGTCGAAAAAAGAAAGAAGTATCGCTTTAGGAGTAGTTGGATCTGGTCAAGCTGGTTCTAGAATTGCTGAAGCCTTTTATAAGCTAGGTTATGATTCAATAGCAATTAACACTGCTATGCAAGACTTAAAGTTCATTGATATTCCAGATTCTAACAAGTTACTTTTGGAATACGGTTTGGGTGGAGCTGCTAAGGAAATTGAAATTGGTCGTGCTGCGGCCGATTCTCATCGTGGAGAAATTCTACAACTCATTAATGAGAAACTGCAAAATTCGCAAGTCAACGTACTTTGCTTGAGTTTGGGCGGTGGTTCTGGTGCAGGCTCTTGCGAAACTATGGTAGATGTTCTGTCCGGTTTAGGTAAGCCATTAGTCGTAATCACTGTGTTGCCAATGGATACTGAAGATGCACAGACTAAAGCAAATGCTCTAGAGACGCTCTCTAAGTTAGCTAAGTTAACTCAAAGTAAGAGAGTTAATAATTTGATTGTGGTAGATAATGCTAAGATTGAGGCTATCTATCATAACATCAGCCAAGTCGATTTCTACGGTGTAGCCAATAAGGCCATTGTGGAACCAATCGATATCTTCAACTCACTTTCTTCCATGGCTTCATCTGTCAAAGGTCTTGACCCAATGGAATGGGGCAAGCTGTTTACTGATGGTGAAGGATTAACTGTCTATGGTGAATTAACAGTTGATAACTTTGCAGAAGATACGGCAATCGCTGAAGCAGTTGTCAATAATCTAAATGGCAATTTGTTAGCTGGCGGTTTTGATCTGAAGCAATCTAGATACGTTGGTGTCATTATTGCTGCCAACAAAGAGACTTGGTCGAAGATTCCAAGTTCTAGCATTACTTATGCTATGGCGATGGTAAATGATCAATGTGGAACTCCCAAAGGTGTATTCAAGGGAATCTATACTGTAGAAACTCCTGACCCAGTTGTCAAAGTATACAGTATGTTCAGCGGTCTAGGATTGCCAGATTCACGTGTTACCCAGTTGAAGAAGGATGCTCAAGAACTTCTACAAAATGTTAAGGGCAAAGACGAACAAAGAAACCTCAACCTTAATTTGGACACTGGAACTAACGAAACTGTTTCTGCCGCTCAAAAGGTTAAAGAGAAGATCGCTCAAAAGTCCTCCGCTTTCGGTAAGCTAGTTGGTGGTGTTGTTGACAGGAGAAAAGCATAATGGAATCAGAAACACTTAAACACTTTATCGGTAAGGATGTTGAAATCTTGGTGGCAGGAGTTTGGGTTGAAGGTCATATGACCCCAATCGTAAAGGGAGTAATTACATTGCTTCCTTTTACAGATACAGCTGAATTCTACGGTCCTACCGCATTAAAGATGGACGTCGTCCAAGCCATTAGACAAGTTAAAAGACAAAAGCAAGCTGCTGCACCTGTACAAACACCAACTGATGGTTCAGTTAGATCCAGTTTAGAACAAGTAAATCCAGCTCAACGTTTTGTGGTGAAAAAATGAAGCGAACAAAGAAATTAACTCGTAAACAAAAAAGGGCAGCTTTGCTTGCAACATTGGCAACCCCAAAGCCACCGCGTAAACCATTCAAACAAAAAGAGATGCTCAAGCTCTCTGTTGTATTGAAGAGGCAAGCTGTAAAGAAAGCTACCAAGCTATTAGCTCGTCAACAGAAGAAAGAAAAGCAAGGGCATGAACATCATGATCATGAGCATCATCATGTTCATGAAGAACACGAGCATGAGCATGAAGAACACGAGCACGAAGGACATGAGGAACACGAGTAATGCAAATTCAAGTATTGGAAAATTTTCTCAATCAACAAGTTGAGGTAACTGTTGCGAATAAAACGTTCAGCGGCATCCTGAGAATGTCTGAATCGTGTGCCAACGCAATAGAACTAGATCCTACCGACGACCACGTGACGAGACGCTACGGGGCTGTGACTATAATGGCAGACCAAATCGTTACTATTCGTGCGATGAAGCCGCGCCAAGTGGAAAAAGATATGGATATAGACTCAGAGGATTGGGATGATGTAAAATGTGCCTCTTCTGATTTTAAAACTACTGGAAGTGATGTTAAAATGCCTGCCGACCTACAAGACTATGTGAAAGATAAGGTGTAAATGACAGACTTAATTAAGGGAGTTGATATCTCTACCATTCAAGGTAATGTTGATTTCAAGGCTCTCGCAGCTTCAGGAGTTCAATTCGTTATTTGTAGATGTGGTGTTGGCAACAACGGAGTCGATAACTTATACAAACAAAATGTAGCTAATGCTAAAGCCGCCGGTCTAAAAGTAATGGCATATCATTTCGTATTTCCATTGCCCACAATACCTTCACAACCTTTACGTGATCCAAAGGCTCAGGCTCAAATGCACGTCAGTGCAGCTTGCGGGGAATTAGCCGCCTGTGATTTAGAGTGGCCAGAGCAACAAGACTGGTCCAAGTGGGGATGTAGTGCACCTCAAATTGTTCGGTGGGCTATTGATTATCTAGCCGCCTATGAACAGCTAAGTGGTATCCGTCCAATTGTTTACACATTCCCTAATTTTGCTGAATGTATTAATTTGCCAACTGAGTTTGGTCAGCAATACAAATTGTGGATTGCTAGTTATGAACCAACTCCATTTATTCCTAAGCCATGGACCGATTGGGTCATTTGGCAGGATAGTGGTGGAACATCACATCTGCCAAACGGCGTGCCGGTGGACACAGACAAAGCTAAAGATTTATCATTGTGGGATGCTCAACCAGCCGCTGCTCCTGCTCCAGCATTTCCTGCTGTTCAGGCACCCGTTACACCAGATCCAATTCTGGTTCCAATTCCAGAACCGGCTCCCGCACCTGTTGCGCCAGCACCTGCTCCAATCGTACCAGTTCAACCACAAGCAAATCTTTGGTCTCTGATAGTACAAGTGGTTCGTGCATTGTTCGCTAAGTACTTCAAAAAATAATTCCATAACGGCCCCGGCAGCTTTTCTATTTGAGTAAGATTTGTCGAGAAAAAGGTACCAGTTATATATGGTACCACAATGGCCAAAATTGTTATCAAGGGCAATACCTCTCAAATTATCGAAGAGCCGGATGTTGAACACATCTTGGCCCTAGACAAACATTTGTCATTTTTCGTACAAGGCGCAGAACACACCGCCGCCTTCAAGGGATTCCTCAATCGTGATGGTGACTATGTCAAGTGGGATGGCTTTAAGAAGTTACTGACACCAACTCTACAATTCGCAACTGGTCTGGTGGAAAGAGTACAGGATTTCTATCGCGAGGCCAATAAACCAATTGAGATAGTGGATAAACGTCCAGCCAAATCGGTTGGTGTTCCTAGAAATATCTTAGACAATTTAAAAAAGATTGATAAGAGCCCGTATCCATATCAAACAGAAATTTTGGATGTCATTGACAAGAATGATCGAGGAATTATTAAAGTAGCTACTGGAGGTGGCAAATCTTTAATTGCGGCACTTATTGCTGCCAAATTAGGAAAAAAATGTATCATCTATGTAATTGGAAAAGATCTACTTTATCAATTCCATCAATTTTTTTCGCAATGTTTCGATGAGCCAATTGGAATTATTGGAGATGGTCTGTGTCAGATTCATGACATCAACATAGCCAGTGTCTGGACTGTAGGTCAAGCCATTGGCATGAAGAAAAATGAAATCTTACTTGACTCGGATGATGATGAGGAAAGCCTAAGCAAAACAAAATACGCTGATATTCTAAAGATGATGAAAGAAGCTAAACTTCACATCATTGATGAATGTCATATGTCGGCATGTGACACTATCCAACAGATTTACAAACACTCTCGGTCAGAGCACATCTATGGTTTGAGTGGCTCTCCTTGGCGTGATGATGGTGCCGATCTTATGATCGAATCCATTCTTGGCAAATACATTGTTAACATACCGGCTTCCCGCCTAATCAAAGAGGGTTATCTAGCACAAGCAGTTATACGTTTTAGGGTAGTGCCGCCATATCCTGTTCCACTAGATAGAGTTTACCAATCAGTTTACAAACGCTACGTAGTGGAGAATGATGTTCGCAACGGATTGGTATTAGAGGCAGCTAAAGCCCTGGTCGGTAAGGGCTATCAAACTCTAGTCTTATTCAACAGTCTAAAGCATGGCAAGATTCTATATGACGTTTTCAAGAAGCATATGAAATGCGCCATTCTAGATGGCTCTAATGATAAAGACGAAAGAGAAGCAGTTAAAAAAGATTTGATGAATCATAAAATTGATTGCGTCTTGGCTTCTCGCATTTTTGACATTGGTGTAGATATTCCAAGCCTTTCTGGTTTGGTTATAGCTTGTGGCGGCAAATCCACTGTTAAAGCTTTACAAAGAGTTGGTAGAGTTATTCGCAAGTATCCTGGTAAGAAATTTGCTGTAGTAATCGACTTTGCCGATCAAGCACCATTCCTAGATACACATTCTAGAACAAGATTTCGTATTTATACATCTGAAGAAGGATTTGATGTTTCCTGGCCAACTGAAATAAAACAGCCAAGAAAATCGAAAAAGAAACATGACTAAAACTGATGGTAACGATTGGGTATTCCGTTTAGGCGAAATTGAAGTAATAGATGACGACACGGGGGACGTGTACACCCTAGAAGTAGGTTATGTAGTTACTCAGACAACTTTGTATGTTAGATTATGGAAGGGCGCAGAATTTGAATTCATGGGTGGTGATTTTATTTATGATTTGCAGGATTGCCTTGCTGTATCGCCAAAGATGTTAAAGGTATGTGTCGATCGCGCCAAGCGTATAGAAAAATTGAAAGCATTTGCATGACTAAAGATAAAGTAGAGGAAACTGGTGGTGAACTAACTACCATTCCCAACGATAAGTACAAAAAGTTCTTTGACAAGTTTGCAGAAATAGAAACGCTGGATGTGTCGCAATGGAAAGTTGCACACATCCTTGGTTATTTCTGCAAGAAATACAAAGAGATCCTAGGCACAGATTATTCTTGGAAGTTCAATAATCCCAGTCCCACCAAATGCTTTGAGGTATGGCAGGTTAATACGTTGACTGCTAAACTTTCAGCCAATCCTAAAATTGTAAAGGAATACATTGATTGGGCATTTGAAACTCAGGTAAAGAATACCAATTACAGGCCACGTTCTATATCCTTCCTTACTAAAGAAGAGGTGGTTATCCCATATAAGATGAATGTCTTACTGGCTGGCCAGAAAAATCTCCACGTGGATCGTTCTACTAGGTTGCCCGCTCCCTATCGAGATGTTTTAAGAGAGGTTGGCCACATCAACGTTGAAACCTACGGTGATTTGGCCTTCATTTCGCAAATGGATTCGATGCCCAATGACATTGTATCTGCTATGGATAAAATGGTAGAAATGGGTTTTGACAGAGAAGTACTGAAGAGGATTGTATGATTCCAGAAAAAGGTCAGCAGGTTAAGTGTTACATGCGTTCCGGTATTGTGCTAGAAGGAACAGTGGTAAGTTGGGGCAATGCAGAAGTTATATTAAAACTTTTGGATCGAAACTTAATGATTATCCATCGGCCGACCGACGATATAATGCTCACCAAGGTTATGATTTTCGAAGAACCTGCCGAGTCGCAGGATGACGAACCAAAACCAGAAAAACCAATGCCTGATGCGAAGGGAAGAGAAGATCGTATAAGGAAGAAATTGCAGGAAATGCAAGATTCTCACGATCTTGATCTTCAGAAAAAGAGTGTCGAAGAGTTGCGACAAATGATCTTGGAAGAAGATAGAAAAATGATTGCCGAAAAGACGAAAGAACATTTCGGCTCTATTAGTTCTCCAAAGATGACGCAATACAGTTCGCCTTATACCCCCAAGCGTCATAAGTAAGCACTGAAGGATGTAGATGGAACCATTAGATTTTACTAGAAGCCGAGCCCTCAACAATATTCCAGCTAAAAAGCTACAGGAAGAGCTATCTAACATACAGAACAGCGAAGATGCCCTTGACGTTAAAACTGTCAAATTGATTGCTACCAATCGTTATGCTGAGAGCAACATCCCTATCGAATATTGGAAGCTCAAAATGGAAAAGGATTTCGTTGGAGATCCTCGCCTCAAAACAAAATATGACGAATACACATCCGATATCAAAGCTTCCTACAATGCAGGCAACTCCATTTGTTTGGCCGGTGGCCATGGTCTAGGCAAGACTATGACGGTAACCTGTATTCTCAAAAAGGCCAGCCAAAAAGGTTACTCTTGCTTGTACACGACTCTCAGCGATATCGTTAGTGTTTTGACTCAAGCCAGTGGTGAAGATAGATTTCTGGCCAGACATGAATTAGTCCTGGTTGATTTTCTAGCTATCGATGAGTTCGATCCTAGATTTATGGCCACAGAAAATGCAGCAGACTTGTATGCTAGAACATTGGAGAATGTTTTCCGTGTTCGCAGTGCAAACAAACTACCCACGCTTATGTGCACTAACAGTCCTAACGTAGTTGAAAGCTTTAGTGGTCCCCTCAGAGCCAGCATTGATAGCTTGATGAAGGGTTATTTGAAAGTATTCCCTGTTCTTGGTGAGGACTTTAGAAAGAAAGGTGCCAAATGAGCTTTGATAATTTGGATTTAAGAGTTCTCAAAACTATCATTACTAACAAAAAGCACGGATTAGATTTTGCTAACGACAGCGATCCTAATCTCTTCTCTGGCGATTTGTGGAATTTTGCCAACTTAACTGTTGGTTACATACGAACCTACAAAGAACTGCCGACTCTACGTGTCATCACTGAGAAGCTTTCCAAAGGCAATAATGAAAACCTAATGAAGAAGGTTACATCCGTTTGGGAAGAGTTGGATAAGATACACGTTGATGATAAAGAATACAAGCATGACTTGGAGAAAATCAAGAAACGTTTTGCCGAGAAGCAATTGCTGGCCACTGGCGGATTCCTTAGTAAACTAGAACCTGGTAACGTGGACGTTGGCAAAGCAGTTGTAGAATTGCAGAAGGCCGTCCAATCTATCAAGGGACTTAATCAAATTCGTACCTTCGAAAGAAGAACTCTGAAAGATGATGTGCCACTCTTTCGAGACGAATACATGGCTAAGCAGGAAGATCCAGATTTCGATGCTGGTATCAAGACTGGTTATTCGTATTTAGATTTGGTGACTGATGGCCTACGACCTGGTGAACTGTTGCTGATTGGTGGTGAATCTGGTGGCGGTAAATCCATGCTCTTGATGAACATGGCCCTTCAAATTTGGTTGCAGAACAACAACGTTGATATGGAAGAAAAAGACTTTAAGCCAGGTTTCAACGTACTATACTTTTCGTTGGAGATGCCGTTCAAGCCCTGTCGTAACCGTATCTTGGGTAGATTGTCATCCAATCCAACCAAGCTCATTCGCACAGCTAAGCTGGGCCTCCCGGAAGCCGAGAAGCTTAAGAAAGTATTGCGCTTCATTAAAAAATATCCTGCTCAATTCGAAATCGTGGATATCCCTCGTGGAGCCACTATGGAGAGTCTTGAGCTGTTATATGAAGAAGCCAAGTTGCTCTACGACCCAAAAGTAATCGTAATAGACTACTTAGGATTGATGGACTACGAAGGCGCCGATATGGAGGATTGGCTCAAGTTAGGAAAGATTGCAGAAAGAATCCACGAGTTCGCCAGAGTTCATAACGTAATCGTTTTGAGCGCTGTGCAACTCAACCGACCAAAAGGGGCCAAAGAGGAAGACCGAATTGGTTTGCATCGTATTGGTCGCTCGGCTTTGATTATGCAAAACGCAAACATTGCTATCCAAATTGAGACTCGTCCCAATGAGAAGAACTTCCCAGATATGAAGTATCATGTTATCAAAAACAGAGACGGAGAACTGGGTGATGGTAGGCTAATAAAGAACCTAGCTTATGGCACTTTGATAGATGAAAAAGTAGATGAAGATCCGACCACTTTTACTATGCGTGACCCTGACGATATTTCGGAAAAGATTGAATTATTTGACATATAATAGAGGTCAAAATGCAAGATAAAGTAGTGGCGGAAGCCGTCCGAATTGAGTATGAAGAGAAGACTGGAAAGCTGTTTATTGTCTTCGAAGTTAAAGATGAAAAATATAAGCAAGATATCAAAAAGAACTGGACTAAAGATATAGAATATAGGTTAGTAGATAAAACATTAGTTGAGTCAAGTAATGAATGAACGAGAGATTAAAAATCTTAGACGATTGGTATCTGAAATAGATGTTATCTGTTTATGTTTAGCAGATCACAATTATGCGCATACATATCTTAAAGATTTATACGAGCCCTTTTATTCTGATCAAATGATAGATGTTGTTAAGAGAGGCTGTTTCGGTCGTTTCAAACATTCAGAAAATGTTTGGGCAGGTCATTGTTTTGTTGGTAAGAAAACCAAGCGTGGACACTTCAAAATTTTGATAGGTAATCAAGAGCCAAGTGACGCGATTTGGGGACAACCAACATGGTCGGAAAATTTCAGTTTATCAGATGATAAAGCCGTGGAAAAAGCAATCAATATGGTAGAAAGATTTAATAACTTGAAAGCTTTTTGGTGAGGAACAAATGCCAACTTATGAATTCAAATGTCAAGCCGTATTAGAAGAAGAAAAACCATGTGACCATGAGTGGGAAGAATTTCTTTCCATCACTGCTCCAGATCCTGAGGAGTGCCCTAAGTGTCATTCAAAGGGCAAGATACTTCGCTTGATCAGCGGAGGTTCTGGTCGTGGAACTGTGGAATTATACGGTCAAGAATTAGTAGATAAGCTTAAGGCCGATGCAAACAAAATCAAGGGCGAGGCAGCAAAGAACGAGAAGGTCTATGCGAATCTATTAGGTGAAGATCGCTATCAACAGTTACAGACACAAATGGATCAAAGGAAACGTGATCGTCGATAATCTTACTATCAAAATGTTAGTATCTCATCTTACTGTTAAAAATTTATTGGCGAAAATTTCCGCACTGGAAGTCGATACAGAAATGACATTGGAAGAAAAACTTTCTCAAATCAAAAAGATTAAGGAAGAATTAACTAAAGTTGGCACGGAAATTGACAGTATAAAAAAAGAGATTACATTACTAAACACTTGTAACGTAAATTGAGGATAAATGCCGACCTACTTGTATGAGTGCCCAATTCATGGAGAATTTGAACATCAACATTCCGTCACGGAAGAGTTAGAGTCTTGCCCAATATGTCAGGTAGAAAAACGTGAGCCGCAGAAAGTAAAGCGTCTCATTGCTGGTGGCACAGGTTTCATGTTGCTCGGCGGGGGCTGGGCAAAAGAAGGATACAAGTAACGTCATGGGAAACAAAAAAGATGGAAGTGATAAACATAAGCTAGAACAAGTCGTTGAACTGCTTAAATTCGCTTTAACTCTTGATGATGAAGAAATAATAAAGTCTACAGTGGAATCGGTCATAGAAATTTTGGAAGAAGAAATCGGCAAGTGAATTCAGCGTGTTGTTGCGTTGATGGCGATCTATTTTCTTGATCGTATCAATAATTGAGTATACCATTACTTTAGAACTGAAGTGAGAAAAATTAATGTTGACAGAACAAGAAGCACATGACCTGATGATCAAGCTAATCGACCTCAGGACCCAGTTTAAAGACACTGGAGACCAAAAGATTGAAGCACAGCTAAAGCGTCATGAAAAAGAATGCATCGAAAAATTTCGTTATCTAGTTACAATGAAAACTGGACGTTACAAAGCGTTTAGTAACTATGAGGATTTGAATCAAGAAGGCTTTGAAGCTCTAATCAAAGCAATGAAAACTTTCAAGCCAAACAAGGGAAACTTCTTTGCGTGGGCGCATAATTACATTGGTACTCGTATTTCGAGGAGTGCCAACTTGCACACCACTATTCGTTATCCTTTGAAGGTTGCAAAGGCAAACACTCCACACAAGGAATCTGTAATGCCAGTGCAAATTGAAGAAAGATATTGCCCTGATAAGGAGCTTGAAGAATCTCAAACCACTCATGCCGTGCAAGATGCTTTGTCTGTCCTAACTACAGAACAAAAGGAAATTATCAGTCTGGCATATGGATTTGACGGTGACAAGCCAATGTCCATTAACAAGATATGTAAGAAACTTAACATATCTCGATTGAGCTGTATCAAGACTATAAACAGCGCTCTTTCTACGATGAAAGAGAACATCAAAATATAACCGTCACCAAATAACAAGTTGGGACTTTAACTTAATTCTCTTCAAGGATGGATTATGCAGGGATACATTTATTCTCAGGTTTTGGAAGCATCAATAGAATACTTCGGAGGCGATGAATTCGCAGCTAAGGTATTTGTAGACAAATATGCTTTGCAAGACATGAAAGGTACATATTTGGAATTGACTCCAACAGATATGCACCACCGTTTAGCAAAAGAGTTCGCAAGGGTTGAAAATAAATATCCCAATCCACTTTCCGAAGATATAATTTTTTCTTTGCTAGATCATTACAAGTTTATTGTACCACAGGGCAGTCCTATGTCTGCTATTGGTAATCCATATCAGCTTCAAAGTTTATCTAATTGTTTTGTCATTCAAGGCGTTCATTCAGATAAACTAGATTCTTATGGTGGAATTATGTTAGCCGATCAAGAGCTAGCCCAAATCATGAAGCGCAGAGGTGGTGTTGGTTTGGATATTTCAGGCATTCGACCTAAAGATGTAATCACTAACAACGCAGCTAGAACAACTGATGGCATCGGCGTATTCATGGAGAGGTTCTCCAATACTTGTCGTGAGGTCGCACAGAATGGTAGGCGTGGCGCAGAGATGATTACCATTTCAGTTAATCATCCGGAGATTGAACGATTTATCAATATCAAACGTAATCTAACCAAAGTAACTGGTGCTAATATTTCTATTCGTCTAACTGATGAATTTATGAAGGCCGTAAAGAACGATCAAGAATATACTCTCCGTTGGCCAGTTGATCGTTCTCCAGAAGATGCAAAAGTGACAAAGCAGGTAAAGGCCAAGGAGATTTGGGATCAGATAATAGACTCCGCTTGGGCATCTGCCGAGCCGGGTCTTTTGTTTTGGGACACTGTTAAGAAAAACACTCCTTCTGATATCTACCATGAATTTGGTCACAATTCAATTTCTACTAATCCATGTGGTGAAATTGTATTGCCCGCTTATGATGCTTGTAGATTATTGGTTCTCAATTTATCCTCTTATGTCAAAAATCCATTTACCGATGATGCCTCTTTTGATTTCAAAAAGTTTCATCAGCATACTATAGTTGCTCAGCGTTTGATGGATGACATTATTGATTTAGAGATTGAGTGCATTGATAGAATTATTGCTAAGATTGAGAAGGATCCGGAGCCAGAAGAAGTCAAGGCAGCTGAAGTTCGGTTATGGCATAAGATTCGTCGTATGAACACGTCTGGCCGCAGAACTGGTTTGGGTATCACTGCTTTAGGAGATACTCTTGCTATGTTAGGCATCAAGTACGGCTCTCCGAAGTCCATTGAAATGACTCGTAAGATTTATCGTGCTTTGGCTGTTGGTTCACACACCTCTTCCTGCATAATGGCTAAGGAGCGTGGAGCATTCCCAATCTTCAATTACGAATTAGAAAAGAATCACGCTTACCTCAAGGATATTTTTGCTGACTGCACTCCTGAAGTAAGAAAAATGTGGAAAACAACCGGCCGAAGAAACATTGCTAACACAACCACGGCCCCCGCAGGATCAGTATCCTCGCAGACTAGAACCTCTTCCGGTATTGAGCCAGTTTATATGCTAGAGCACATTCGACGCAAAAAGCATAATCCGTCTGATAAAAATGCACGTGTAGACTTCGTAGATGCGTTGGGTGATTCGTGGCAAGAATTTACTGTTTACCACCACGGTGTTAAAGAGTGGATGCTGGCTACTAACGAAACTGATATTACCAAGTCACCATATTTTGGAGCGACTGCTAACGAAATTGATTGGGTGGCGTCTGTTGATTTACAGGCTGCCGCACAAGAATCAATTGATCATAGCATTAGCAAAACTTGTAACTTGCCCGAGAGCGCAAGCAAAGATTTGGTTTCTCAGGTGTACATGAGAGCCTGGGAAAAGGGATGCAAAGGATTTACAGTTTATCGTGATAAGTGTCGCGATGGTGTGTTGATTAGCAAGCCAACTGCCACTCGTAAACCTGATGAAAGGCCAGAAGCCATTGAAGTATCTATGGCGCCTAAACGTCCTCTGGAACTTCCATGTGAAATTAAGAAAGCAAAAATTCAGGGTGAGCAGTGGACCATTTTCGTTGGGCTCCTCAATAACAAACCGTATGAAGTTTTCGGAGGTTTGTCTAGGTATGTAGATATCCCAAATAAATTCAAAATGGGTAAAGTCGTCAAGAATGGTAAAGTCGACGATATCACAACCTACAATTTGATTATTGGCGAAGGTGAAGATCAAATGACCATTAAAGATATCGCTAACGTTTTTGAGAATGGTAACTTTGGAGCCTTTACCAGAACTATTTCGCTAGCTTTGCGTCATGGCACTCCGGTGCAGTATGTGGTGGAGCAGCTTCAAAAAGACAAACATTCTGATATTACTTCTTTTTCTAAAGTGATTGCTAGAGTGCTTAAGAACTATATTGCCGACGGTACCAAGTCTACTGCCGAACGAAAATGTCCTAAGTGTGGTAGCGAAAATTCCTTTGCCTATCAAGAAAAGTGTCTTAAGTGCATGAATTGTGATTGGAGCAAGTGCTAAATATCAATTAACTAGCATTGCTATTAAAGATGAAAGCAACAGTACTTCTCAATTATAGCGATAACACGCGCCAGGTAGAAGAAGAAGAGAAAACTCGCTTTCTACGAGGCATACTGGAACAGTGTTTCGAAGGAACTGACGTAATTAATCAAATTCAAACAATTTGGCCTGAAGAAGGTTTACTGTCTGTTACGCAAAAAGTAAAATTGAGAAACATTCTTGGCACATACAACCTTCAGGTCATAGATGACCTCGATGGTCATATGAAGATCTATCTTGAGAACGATTTGATTGCTGAATGGTTTAAGTGTACCTACAAGCTTAAAAGAGATCTAAAAGTTATGGATCCCAAGCACCGCATTTATCTTGAAATGGAAGTTAACTGCTGGTCAGTCTTTGACGCGCCAGAAGAACCTGAAGAGACAGAATGAGAAGAACATACGTACTTGATACGTCTACCTTAATTTATGATCCTTGTGCTTTTAAACAATTCTCTGACAGCGATGTGACAATCCCAATTGCTGTTCTCAATGAACTTGACAAGCTCAAAAAGATGCCAAGTGATGTTGGTAAGAATGCAAGAGTCGCTATTAGACTGCTAGATGAAATTAGTGGCAAAGGCGATATTAGCACTGGCATCTTGTTAGATAATGATATCCTTCTAAAAGTAGATGCCACCTATATTGATTTGTCTGAACCGCAATATCGTGGGCTGGGCGCTCCTGATTATGCTGACACTCAGATTCTAGCCTGTGCTCAGTCTATCTGGCATTCGCATACATTGCATGATGTTATTTTGGTTAGCAATGACATCAACCTGCGTATCAAAGCCAAAGCTCGTGGCATTGAGGCCGAAGCTCATGAAGGAACCAAGTCTTCCTTAAGTGATTTGTATTCTGGCATTCAAACCGTTCACAATGAAGAGGCTGGTCTGGAATTGCAAAGACTGGGAGCAATCAATGCGACACAATACGGATTGCAATTATCTCCCAATGAGTGTGTTTTGTTTCAGAGCAACAACGGAGATGGCATTGCCATGGGTCGCAAAACTTCTTCCGACATTGTTAGATTGATACGCAAGTCTTATCCGTGGGGCATTGCTAGCCGCAACAAAGAGCAAGCTTTCTCCATTGATCTAATATTAGATAGAAGTGTTAACTTGGTTACACTAATTGGTAGAGCTGGTACCGGCAAAAGCTTAATGGTGTTATCTTCTGCTTTAGAATTAGTTCTCAACAGAAAAGAATATGACAAATTCATTATCTACCGACCAATTCAGCCAGTGGGTAACGACATCGGTTATCTACCTGGTACAATGGAAGAGAAATTGGCTCCATGGTTTGGTGCTATTATGGACAATTTTGAAATCCTCTTCTCCAATAAAAATGGTGGTGACTGGTTAAGAGAATTGGAAATGTATCAAAGAAAGGGTAAGATCGAAATGGAAGCTATTACCTATATTAGAGGTCGTAGTATTCCAAACGCCATTATCTTAGTTGATGAATGTCAAAACTTAAGTAAAGAAGATGTTAAAACAATACTTACCCGTGCAGGTGAAAACACCAAAATTATCCTAACAGGTGATATAGAGCAGATCGATAATTCGTCACTAGATGCAACTAGCAACGGATTAACTCATGTTATCGAAAGGTTCAAGGATTCTGAGCTGGCCGGACATATTACTTTCACTCAAGGTGAACGTAGCAAGCTAGCCTCAATAGCCGCTGAAATTTTGTAAGGAGTTTTTAATGTCCAATAAAATGAAACAAATTGATCAACCTGCTCAACCTGCTCCTGAAGTTGTGTTGACCCCAGAAGTCGTAGCACCAGCCACTACTGCCAATGGCGTACCACTTGGTTCTGTGGTCCCTGTTCCGGTAGCGACCCCAAAACCAGAAAAGTTAGCAGATGTGGATAAATTGACTTTAGAATTGTCCAGGCAACAAAGACAAACCGCATTGGCAGAAGCAAGAACCGCTTTGGCCCAGAATGAAAAAGCAGAATTGGCTTATAAGTATGTTGTGCTACAACTTTATATGAAGTATGGTCTAACTGATGCAGATGCTATTAGTGAGGCCGGTGATATCGTTAGAGGTGGCGCTCTTCCCAAAGCACCAGTCGGAAAATAATGGATTTCGAAGAACTCATCTTTCTAATTAAGATAAGAGAATATGTTGTTAACTCAACTGCTCTTCCTGCCATTGACAGGAAAGTAGTTGGCGAATTAAATGGAATTCTCTTACTTTTAGATGAAAAAATTATCGGCATCTTGACAGGCCCCGACTTCAAGGATTACATTGGCTATAAAGATGTGCAGTTAGCTAAAGAGCGTGCTGCTAAGATTACGAATATTTATTCTGGAATCAAAGGTAGAAAGTAATTAACTAATGAGAACGAACGCTCCTAAAGAGTTGTTCACTGAAAACAGCTTAGTCCGTCTGAAGGGCAAAGATTGGTTAGATAAACAAAGGGTCGCTGGCAGAATTGCTGCCGAGACCCTTTCTCTTTTGCAAGAGATTATTTTTAGTGGTGAACATACTAAACTGTCTGAACTAAATAAAATAGCCGAAGACTATATCGTAAATGCTGGCGGAATTTGCACCTTCAAAGGTTACAAAGGATTTCCTGCTGGTGTTTGTATCTCTGTTAATAAACAATTAGTTCATGGCATACCAACTGACTACGTATTACAAGAGGGCGATCTGGTTAGCTTTGATCTTGGCGTTACTATAGGTGGTGCTATTGCGGATACGGCCATCACTTGTATTTTTGGTCAGCCCAAATCTGATCAACACGTCCGATTGGTAAAAGCTACTGAGGAAGCTTTGATGAAAGGCATTCAGGCCATTAAAGTTGGTGATAGACTTGGTGCCATTGGTTACGCCATTTCTAGATGCGGTAAGGGTTATGGTTATGGAGTCATCAACAATTACGGTGGTCATGGACTGGATTGGGACATTCCACATGCCCCGCCTTTTGTAGAAAATAAATCTGATCCTGAAAAAGGAATTAGAATTCAACCTGGCCTGGCTATTGCTATAGAGCCGATGTTTGTTCTTGGGTCAACTGTCACCACAACGCTTGATGATGGTTGGACAGTGGTAACTCCTGATTTGAGCGCTCACTTTGAACATTCGGTGTTTGTACATGAAAGCCATGTTGAGATTATTACTGATAGAATTATAACAAAAACTCCTATTCAAGAAATTCTGGATTATTGCAAAAATTTGATTAATATTCCATACGTATATTCCACAGATTGGGAAGAGATAGTTAAAGATTCGATGAATTTCAAGGATCTGATTCCTTTTGTTGGAGATCATAGTCAAAATTCTTTCTATATTCATTTCCCGAATCCGACTGATCACGTTGCTAATTCTATTAGAGAAAAATTAGATGCAGTAGCAAAACAAGAGCCTAATCTAGTATGGTGTCTGTATCAGCAAAATAATCCGGGACTTACTTTGCACACTATTTCTTCCCGAAGTTCATCACCGGAACAAATTGTAGACGAGTTAAAACGATTAAGAAATCTAAAAGCGTTTTTATGAAGACGGAGCCGTTGAAATTATCACAGCTAGAAAACTATAGAATCATAGAATGTCTGAATGATTATTCTCCTAAATTCATTCAAGATTTTAATAGGTCAATGCCAGTCGTTGCCGGTAATGATATTTACATTTTAGTTTGGCGTGCAGGTGATCGTACATACGAACTCGAACTGGATTGGAATAATCTATATGATGACTTTTGGATCAGGTGGGATCGCTTTACAAACTTAGTGGCTTTTCTATGAGAAAAATAAAAGAGGCAGCCAGAATAAAATTTGAAGAGCACCAAAAAATAGGGGAGGAACTTTCTCAGTATTCGAGGAATATAGTAGATGAGTTTGAAAAAGTATTTCCTCCTGAAACTCATTATGACCCACCCGGAAGTTCTGCTGGAGGAAAATGGGGCAAGCATAATTACTATCATCTAAATATTATTCCCAAAGAAGGGCGAGCCCATGTCACCAGCGTAACCCTTCTCTACGAAAATACTTTCAATCATTTTTGGTTGAGATGGAATAGATTTAAAAACCTAAAGGTATTTCTATGAAAATTACATTTGAAGATAAAAGCTATATTGAGTGTGTTAAGTCAGATAATCCTGGCAAGATAGTTGTTACAATCTCGGCCAAAGATCATACTGATCCTCTCAAGAAAATCACCAACGCAGTAGAGATTACTGTCGAAGAATTCAAGAAGTTGATTTCTGATGTACAGCTCTAAAGTCTGTGATTTGTTAAAAACGTACGATTGGAATTGGGTTGATAAGTTTTTGTTTTCTGCTTTTGGCAAATTTTCATATGTGCACACACTTTCTGAATGCGGTTTAGATTGTTATCTCAGCAATCGTCATGATGTTAGTAAAAGTCACCCGGATGATGCTGGCTGTGTGGACTTTTTACTCTACACCGGAGAAATAATAACAACGTGGGATAACAAAAAGAAAGCGGGAGTGAGGCTCTACAATATGGTTGATTTCAAAGATCCAGATAAGTTTATTGAAGAATTCGCTAGGTACAGTAACCTAAAGGCATTCCTATGAAAGTTTACTTTATTGGCGCTCATAGCACAGGCAAAACCACTTGTGCCAGATATGTATCTGAAAAATATAGTTTACCCATGATAACTGAAGTGGCTCGTATGATCTTGTCCGAGAAGGAACTTCAGCTAGATTCACTGCGCTATAATATGAGTCTGGTAAACGATTATCAAAGACAAATCTTTTTTCGTCAATTGCACGAGGAAGAAAAGCATCAGAAATTCGTTTCTGATAGAAGCTTTGATTGTTTGGCTTATGCGGCCCAACATAGTCACGTTTTGCCCGAGCTTGTTCGTTCGCCCGAGCTAACCAAGTATTTGGCTTCGCTAAGGCAGCCAGACGTATTTATATTTTTCGTTCGCCCCTGCAAGGCTACCCTGACCGCTGACGGGGTGCGAGAAAGTTTAACTTGGGATGGTGTAGTGGCAATCGATGCTATGATCAAATTCATGTTAGAAATGTGGCAACTATCTCATTTTCAAATTAATATGGATAATATGCAAGAACGCGTCCAGCTAATTGATTCGGTTTTGGCGCTTCAGAAATAAGGATATACTAAAAATTCGGCATTCTCTTGAGCGAAAGGCCAAGAGGACACTAAATGCCAATTTTACAACCTGGATACGTTAGATGGGATGGAACTAAATACGTTACAGACCCAAGCGTTGAAATTATTGGACCAGTAGGAGAACCAGGACCACCAGGTCCACCCGGTCCAATAGGCCCTGCTGGACCTCCAGGTGGTCCTCCAGGCCCTACAGGAGGCACCGGAGCTACTGGCGCTACAGGTGCAACTGGTCCCACGGGAGCAACGGGTGCCAATGGTACAAATGGTACTAATGGAACAAATGGTGTCAATGGAGCTACTGGAGCCACGGGTGCAACTGGTGCACCAAGTACGGTTCCTGGTCCAACAGGCCCAATGGGTGCTACTGGCGCACCAGGTTCACCTGCATATACAGTTACAACTTCTAACTTTACACAACCAGCTATCAATTCTTCTGTTGCAGTTCAAGTAGTAAGCACCACTTGGATGGCTCCTAATGAAACTATATTTATTGCTACTGGTGGATATTACCAAGTAGCGAGCGTAGATTCTGGCGTTCAAATTCATGCTGTCAACTTAGGTTACTCAGGTAATGCTTCGCCAACTTCCACCGTTAACAGTGGTTCGTTAGTAACTCCATCTGGTGTAATTGGGCCTGTGGGATCAACAGGTTCTTCCGGAACTCCAGGTTCAGCAGGTGCTACTGGTTCAACTGGTCCACAAGGACAGCCAGCTTATACATCCGTTACCACACCAGGCTTTACACAACCAGCCGTTAACAGTTCTGTAGCGGTTCCAGTATTGAATTCTTCCTGGATGGTAATGGGAGAAGCTATTTACATATACACTGGTGGATATTACCAAGTGGCAAGTGTAGATTCTACAACACAGATTCACGCTACCAACCTTGGCTATCCAGGCAATGCTTCACCTGGCGCTACTATTAGCAGCAACTCTTTGGTTTCTCCTTCAGGTATTACGGCGCCAGGAGCAACTGGAGCTACAGGCAGTGCGGGCGCAACTGGTGCAACAGGAGCCACTGGTGCTACAGGTGCAACAGGTGCTACGGGAGCCAATGGAGCTACTGGAGCTACGGGCGCCACAGGTGCTACTGGATCACAGGGCGCAACAGGCAGCACTGGTTTGACTGGTTTGACTGGTGCTACTGGGGCCACTGGCGCTACTGGTGCTACTGGTGCTACTGGTAACACAGGTTCAGCTGGTGCCACTGGAAATACGGGTAACACTGGTCCAGCAGGTGCAACGGGAGCTACTGGTGCAAATGGTACCAGTACAACTTTTCAACATCAAACCTTTACTAGTAGCGGAAACTTTACGGTACCAACAAACGTTACTACTATACAGCTAATAGGGGCTGGTGGTGGCGGTGGTGGTGGTGCTGGAGCTGGTGCTACTTCGACTAGCCAAGGTGGAGGTGGCGGTGGTGGTGGCGGTGCTGCCCCAGTCTCTACCGTTTTACTAACTGGTTTAATTTCT